>FZPS01000193.1_pt95 | contig 19959 bp, 17 predicted proteins | sample 1817821 | NCBI WGS metagenome assembly FZPS01 (sample SAMEA104158645, study PRJEB21678) | metagenome | place: Germany | collected 2015-04-21
TTTGCGTGAAAAAGCTCACTTGCGTGCTCGTACCAATTTATTTAGTGCAGTCTTTAGAGTACGTAGTATGTTAGCTTTTGCTATTCATGAATACTTCAATAAAAATGGTTTTGTTTATCTCCATTCACCAATCATCACCGCAAGTGATGCTGAAGGAGCAGGCGAAATGTTCCAAGTTACCACACTAGATTTAGATCAAATTGCTAGAGATGGTAAATATGATTATAGTGAAGACTTCTTTGGAAAAAGCGCTAATCTCACTGTTTCTGGCCAATTAGAAGCGGAAACCTTTGCTTTGGCCTTCAAAAAGGTATATACATTTGGCCCAACCTTTAGAGCAGAAAAATCAAATACAGCTCGTCATGCATCCGAGTTTTGGATGATTGAACCTGAAATTAGTTTTATCAGTTTAAAAGAAAACATGGAGATTGCGGTTGATTTACTAAAATATGTCGTTAGATATATATTAGAAAACGCCAAAGAAGAAATGGATTTCTTTGATAACTTTGTTTCCAAAGGCAAAAAAGAACAACTAGAAAAGCTATTAACTTCAGATGTAGCTGTCTGTACACATCGCGATGCCATTACCATTTTAAAAGAAGCTAACGTTAAATTTGAAAACAGCCCAGAGTATGGTGCTGATTTAGCGACAGAACATGAAAAATATTTAACAGATGTTCACTTTAAGGGTCCGGTTTTTGTCATCGATTGGCCAAAAGATATCAAAGCATTCTATATGCGCTTAAATGATGATAATGAAACCGTAGCAGCAATGGACCTTTTGGTTCCAGGAGCTGGTGAACTTATTGGCGGTTCTCAAAGAGAAGAGCGTCTAGACTATTTAATTAAACGAATGGAAGAATTAAATGTACCAGTGGATGAATTACAATGGTATTTAGATCTTAGACGTTATGGTGGCGTAAAACATGCTGGATTTGGGGTTGGCTTTGAACGCCTAATTATGTATATCACTGGCGTGGAAAACATCAGAGATGTTATTCCTTATCCACGAACACCAAATAACTGCGAATTCTAATAAAAAAACTTCTAAGAAGGATTTAACCTTTTTAGAAGTTTTTTATTATTCATCATCTATATTTTGGCTTTCTTCGTAATAATCTAAGAAACTTTCTTTTTTGCCGTCCTTTTGCCAACCTAAAATAGTGTTCATATTGACATTTTGGGCACTGCGGAAGATGGAGATATCAACATTATCATGGATTTGTTTGAGGTTGGCGATTAGTTCTTTCATTTCTCTTCGCTTTGAAGGTAAGTTTTCTTGAGTTACTCGACAACCACAAGCCATAGCATTTAGTTTAGTAAACTTGATCCATTTAATAATGTTTGCTTCTTTAATGTATACCATTGGTCTAATAAGCTCCATTCCTTCAAAGTTGGTGGCTTTTAGTTTTGGTAGCATGGTACTAAAGGTCCCGCCATATAATACATTCAAAAGTGTAGTTTCAATAACGTCATTAAAATGATGAGCAAGTGCAATCTTATTACATCCCAAATCTTTCGCAAATTGATATAAGAAACCACGACGCATCCGAGCACATAGGTAACATGGGTAATCACGATTCATTTTTTCGGCAGCTTCAAAGATATTAGAGTCTCTTATAATAAGAGGTATATCTAGTTTTTCCGCATTTTCTTTGAGTGCTTGTAAATTTTCTTCACTATAACCAGGGTTCATTGCGATAAATTCTAATTCAAACTTATATTGACCATGACGATGTAATTCTTGAAATAATTTAGCGAGTAAAAGGCTGTCTTTTCCACCAGAAATACAAACTGCTATCTTATCATTTTCTTGAATTAAATCAAATTCGGTTATGGCTCGAATGAAAGGACGCCATAATACATTACGATATCTTTTTATAAGGGCTTTTTCAATATCTATTATTCTCATAGTATTCATAATAAAAGGATCGAATACGACCCTTTTTTACTTCTTCTTTTTGATTTTAGTTGGTTTAGGAAGCGCTGGAGTAGTTTCTTCTTCAGTGGTCCAGATTAGATAGAATAAGTAACTTAAAGCCCCGGAAATTACTAAAGCAACTGCACTAATCCATAAAACTGTTGGCCAAATAAAGGCATTGTAACCCTTACCAAATTTTAAAGCATCGCCACTTAAACCAGTAGTGATAGTTGATCCTTCATTATTCATCATATTTTCAAATGTTTTAGCATTTTTGATGATATTGGTTAATTTGAAACCAGATTCAGTGCCAAATAGAGTTTCTTTATATTCAGATGAAGAATCTAATAGATCTATTCTAAAGGTGATTGTATTATCATCGCCTACTTCAGACACATTATAAAAGTTAAATGTATAAGCATAGGCTTCATAGTTTTCATCTTCTTCTAAGTCTTCAGGTCTAATTTCGGCCTCAGAATCGGCTACTTCATAAAATGTTGAGAAGGAAGCGGTTAATCGGTCTTCATCATCTTCTTCTAATGTTGCTAAGTCAAGATCCTCATTCGCATAAATTACTTTTAATTCAGCGGCACGGTTAATGTCAACTTCCGTGAAATCAATCGCATAAATAAAGCCTGTATAAAGTACGGTATTAGCATTAGGCATAACATGACTAAAGATTGCTAATTTAAATCTACCATGTTCATCTATATGATTAACAACAGGAACTGTGTTGTAATAAGCAGATCTTAACTTGATTGAAGATGTAAGTTTTTCAAGCATTGTATTACCGTATTCTTTTTCTAAATAGTAGTCTTCCCATTTAGATTTGTTACCCATTATATCATCGGGGTCGTTGTAGGCGTAGTTAGCAATAAATCCAGTTATTACTAGAGGGATAAGGATACATATTACTATTCCTATTATTTTTGATGTTTTCACAAACATTCCTCCTTTTTTAGTCTTTTCAATTATAACACTTCATTATTTTATTTTCAATTTATTTATTCACTTTTATACTAAAACTTAACAATTTTGAATTCAGAAAAATAATTTAAAAATTCTTTTTAGATTATTTTAATTTCATAAAAATACATTTTATACATTTTTTTGCTTTTTCTATTGACATAAAATACATTATAAGTGTATAATATAGTAAAGGAGGTAATTAATGATGAAAATTGATTGGATACCTCGCCGAGAGCATGATGCATCAGTAACTCTTTATGAAAATAACATTACTTTAAGTAAGGTGGCAGCGAATTACTTTACAGATGCTTATAAAGTTTTGGTGGGGATTGACAAAGAGAAAAATCGTATTGTGATTAAAAAAGTGAGTCGTGAGGAAACTCTTCGTGGTGATATTAATAAAAGTACCCTACACAATATCTCAATCAAGTTAAGTTATGGACGAATTACCGGTAAATTACTTATGAATGAGATATCAGAAAAATTAAATCTTGATTTCGACAAGAAAAAATCTTACAAATACAACGCAAAATGGTATAATGCTGATAAGATGTTAATTGTTGAAACAGAAGAGGAGGTAAAGTAATGCCAGTTGATCAAATATTAATGCTTGTTTTTTGGACATTAGTAATTATCGCAACATTTATTGTCGAAATTGAGACAGCGGGCCTTGTTTCTATTTGGTTTACCGCTGGAGCAATCGCGTCTTTGATTGCGGCTGGTTTTGGTGCTAGCATTGGCGTTCAAATTTTGATCTTTATTGTGGTATCCGCGTTACTAATACTTCTAACAAGACCACTATCAAAAAGATTTATGAATACTTCATTCATAAAAACAAATGCTGATCGATATGTGGGAATGATTGGAGAAGTAACCAAAGAAATTCCGAATGATGGTACCAGAGGAGAGGTCAAAGTAGATCATGTTTATTGGAGCGCTTATACGACTGGTAAAACAACTTTACCAATTGGCACAAAAGTCATTGTGCAGGACATTGTTGGCAACCGATTGTTAGTTGCTAAAATTGAGGAAAAAGAATTATAAATTAAGGAGGAGAAAAAATGTTAAATCTTTTAAACTTTGCCGCTAACGGAGGCGGAACTACAGTTATTATCATTTTGATAATTTTATTAGTAATCTTTATTATCATAGCTCTTTCAAGTATAAGAGTTGTTCGTCAATCAGAAGCTGTTATTGTTGAACGTTTAGGTCGTTATCACACAACTTGGAATACCGGTATTCACTGGTTAGTTCCATTTATTGATCGAGTTAAAAGATATAGAAGTCATGGTAGCTTTGGATTTCAAAATTTTGTTAATTTAAAAGAACAATTACGTGATTATCCGCCACAACCAGTTATCACTAAAGATAACGTTACTATGCAAATTGATACGGTCGTTTATTTCCAAATCACTGACCCTAAGTTATTCTCATACGGAATTGAAGACCCAGAAGCAGCATTAGAAAACTTAACCGCAACCACCCTTCGTAATATCATTGGGGAACTTGAATTAGATGAAGCTTTAACAAGTCGTGATTTAATTAACAATAAAATGAGAATCATCCTTGATGAAGCGACTGACCCATGGGGAATTAAAGTTATTCGTGTTGAAGTTAAGAATATCCTTCCTCCAAAAGATTTGCGTGATGCCATGGAAAAACAAATGCGCGCAGAACGTGAACGAAGAGAATTGATTTTAATTGCTGAAGGGGAAAAACGTTCTGAAATCCTTAAAGCTGAAGGTTTCAAACAAGCACAAATTTTAACTGCTGAAGCTAAAAAAGAAGCAATGATTCGTGAAGCCGAAGGGCAAGCCGAAGCTATTCTAAGAGTTAATGAAGCAACTGCTCAAGCTCTTGAATTGATTAAAAACGTTGCTGTTGATAAAGGCGTGTTAACTCTAAAAGCTTATGAAGCATTGGTTGAAATGTCAAAAGGTCAAGCGACAAAAATTGTTATTCCTTCCGAATTACAATCACTAGCTGGTCTTGCAGTTTCCGCAAAAGAATTTTTAACTGAAGTTAAAACCGAAGAAAAACCATCTGAGAAAAAGTAATAATATCGCTCTCCGAAAAAAAGGTCTCCAACTGGAGGCCTTTTTAATAACTTAAATCACTAGATAAACTCCTATCAGGGATAACCTTACTAACAAATTTTAATAGTTGATCTACAAACAGCAACATCGGAATGGTTGATGCAATGTTGAAAAAAACGTGACCTAAGGCAATTGTACTCATAGAGTTTTCCACAAAAAATTTGTTCTCGATCCAAAACAATAGATTAATAAACGGATGAAGAAAAATTAAAAAGACAATTGCCCCAAAAACATTGAATAAAATATTAGCCAAGGCTGTTCTTTTAGCATCAATACTAGCTCCAACTAAAGCAATGACAGCAGTAACAGTAGTACCAATATTGGCCCCTAAAACAATGGGGATAGATATATATAAATCTAATGAACCTGCTGCATAAAGTTTTTGTGTAATCCCAATAACAGCTGATGAAGAAAATACCATAGCAGTTAATAGCGCACCAACGATAGTTGCTAGAATGCGGTTTTGTGATAAGTTTTGTAAGGAGTTTTGAAAAAATGGGAAAGTAGATAGGTTTATAAGTTCACTACTGACAAGGTCGAGTCCGAAAAAGAGTAGACCAAGTCCAAAAATAGTGGTGCCAATTAAGCATATTCTTTCTTTTTTAAAAAACAAGGCCAATACTGCACCAATCGCTATAATTGGTAAAGCATGTTCAGAAATATCAAGGCCAATTAGAACGGAGGTAGATGTTGTTCCAATGTTTGCTCCCATAATCACATAAAATGCTTGAGAAAAGGTCATAAGTCCGGAAGTAACTAGGCCTAAAGTTATTGAAGTGGTGGCACTTGATGATTGAATTATGGCAGTAATAAGAGTGCCAGTGATCAATCCTTTCAGAGGTGAGCCGGTGGTTCTTTCAATTAGGGTTATTATTTTCTTTCCTGCTAAATGTTTTAATGAATTACTCATTAAACGAAGGCCATATAGAAAAATTCCTAGTCCACCAACAATTCCATAAATGAAATATAAAATATTAAAATTATTCAATTCAATCCCCATCCCTTTTTATATTATATTAATAACAATGCATTTTATTATAAAAAAAGTGTACCAAAAAGGTACACAATGATAAAAACATATATATATTATACTTTTCCTTCAGGTGCATCTGCTGGGAGATTGTGAATACTTTCAAACAAAATATTATCAGCAATATTATTGGCATGGTCACCAATTCGCTCGAGATTGGCTAAGATATCAACAAAATGTAATTCAACAAATGTGATACCTGCGGTCGCCCCAAGTCGTAATTGTTCCCGGCGATACCTCTTTTCTAGTTCATCAATTTGTGGTTCGGTAGCTCGTACTCTTCGTGCAGCCTTTTTATCGTTATCAGTAAAAGCAATGAAGGCATCGTCAACCATTTCACTGACAAGACCGTATAAGTGATTGATCATGGTCATTAATTCTTCGCTAAATACTAGATTGTTGTCATAAACGTCTTCCATATATTCAACCAAGTTAACCGCATGGTCAGCAATTCTTTCAAGGTCCCGTATCGTATCCAAACAAATAGCACGAAGTTTATTCCCTTTATCGCCAAGTGGATGATCAGCAATTCCAACTAAATAATCATGAATTTTGTTATCATATGCATCAATTACATCTTCTAGTTGGTACACTTCATCAAAAACTTTGTGGTTTTTCTCATTTATATATATGCCAGCATCGGTAACCATTCTTCTAACAATACCGGTCATATCTATAATAAGCTTACGGGCATTTTCAATTGCAAGAATCGGAGCCTCTTCAATTAAATCATAATTCAATTTATCGAATGAACTTAAAAGGGCATCTTTTTCATCTAATGGAATAATCTTTTCGACTAGTTTTGCAAGATAACTTATAAAGAAGAACATAATAACAGTAGTTATCAAGTTAAATAATATATGTGCCACTGCAATCGTCGTCATAGAATAGCTGCTTATGAAACTTGTCTCAATCCAATGCATCAATGATTGGAAAGGATTTAAGAAAATTATAAATAATATGGTTCCCAATACATTAAACAACACATGAGCGAGGGCTGCTCGTTTTCCTTCGCGAGAACTGCCAAGGGAAGATAAAACAGCGGTAATGGTTGTTCCGATATTAGAGCCTAATAGAATAGGAATGGCAACAACTAGTTCCATGGCACCAGTTGAATATATTTTTTGAAGGATACCAATTGCTGCTGATGATGATTGGATAACAGCAGTAATACCAGCACCTACTAATACGCCTAAAATACTATTGGTCGAAAGAGTTTGCATAAACTCTTGGAAAAAAGGTAATTGGCTTACTGTTTTTAATTGTTCTCCCATTAGGTCAAGACCGAAGAATAAGAGTCCAAAGCCTAAAAACGCACTTCCAATTTGAACAATTTTTTTTCGATTTGATAAGAATACGAAACAAGCAGAGATTCCCACAATTGGTAAGGCATATTCGGAAATGTTAAGACCAATAATAAAAGCTGTAACCGTGGTTCCGATATTGGAACCCATAATGACACTAATACCTTGTCTTAAATTCATTAGTCCAGCTCCAATTAGCCCGACAACAATAGCAGTAGTAGCACTTGATGATTGAAGAATGGCAGTTAAAACAATTCCCGTCAAGACCCCTTTTAAGGGAGTGTCGGTAGTTTTTTCAATAATCAACCTTAGCTTACTACCAGCAATCTTTTTTAAAGATTCTCCCATTAGATATATTCCAAAGATAAAAATCCCCAATCCGCCTATAATAATAAAAATGGTTTCTTTCACATTAATAACATCTGCTAAAAAAATAAATAACACCTCCAGCCTTACCTATTATATATTAGTTGGTAGATTAACACCAATTATTAATAAAATTAAAATGCTTTCATTCTTAATTAGTTAAAAATATTATTAGTGTTTTATGTTAATTAATTCACAGGGCAGAGATAAATATTAAAAACATTTTAAAAAGTAATAACATTTGTTAAAAATGTGTTATAATGTAAATAATTCAAGAAAGTTTTTATAAATATAATAAAAGCATCAAATATGTGCTTTATACGTATAGCTGGTTATTACTAGCTTGCGTTTTTAATTATTATGAAAGTGAGGGGTATCATGTCTTATAAAGCTCTTTACCGTACCTATCGACCGACAACGTTTTCCGAAGTGGCAGGGCAAGAAAATATCATAAAAACCTTGCAAAATTCATTAATAAATCAAAAAACGAGTCACGCTTATATTTTTAGTGGTCCTCGTGGTATTGGTAAGACGACTGTAGCTAGACTGTTTGCTAAGGCGATAAACTGTGAAACGGCACCGACGCAAGAACCTTGTAATGTTTGTGCCAATTGTATCGCTATTACTAACAATCAAACCACCGATATTATTGAACTAGACGCCGCCAGCAATAATGGTGTTGAAGAAATTCGACAAATATTAGAAAAAATAAACTTTATGCCAAGTCACTTTAAATATAAAGTTTATATTATTGATGAGGTTCATATGTTAAGTACCTCAGCATTTAATGCTTTGCTTAAAACATTAGAAGAACCTCCAGCCCATGTTGTCTTTATTCTAGCAACTACGGAACCACATAAAATACCGATGACAATCCTTTCTCGTTGTCAACGCTTTGACTTTAAACCACTAACAACAACTGAAATAAAGAACAAACTAAAAGAAGTGGCTAAAAATGAAGGAATTCAGATTGAAGACGAAGCATTAGAAGGGATTGCTGAAGTGGCTGAAGGCGGAATGCGCGATGCATTGAGTGTACTTGACCAAGTAATCGTATATAGTGACGCAACTTTAACAATTGAAGATGTTAATAATGTTACCGGTCGAATCTCTCATCAAAAATTAATTGAACTAGTTGAATCATTTAGTAATAAAAATGCCCTTGATTCGATTAATATCGTTAATGAACTCTTAGAAATGGGTAAAGAAGTTAATCGAATTACAAGTGGTTTGATTCAATTTTGTCGTGATATCCTTTTATATCAAAATAATAAAGAGTTACTTAATTCTAAGTCAATCTATGAAAATAATCAATTTCTCGCATTAGCGAACAAATTAAATAGAAATCAACTATTCTTTTACATTGATGTTTTAATTGATGTTCAAAACAAATTAAAGTTTACTAATTCCCCTAAAATATATTTAGAAGTGGGTATTATGAAAATTGTCAATGCTGAACAACAAGATCTAAACGTGACATCAAGAATCGCCGAACTGGAAGAAAAAATTAAAAAAGTAGGTACCGGTGGACAAGGTGTTCCATCCGACCTTCAAGAAAAAGTTAGCATGTTAGAGTTAAGGATAAATAAGCTAACAAGTGAACTTAACAACCTTAATTTGTTCGAAATAAAAGAAAAAGTAGATGTAATTTTTAACAAAGAAACTGTTGAAAAAACTCCAGAAGTGGCTGCAAACACCGGAAATAATGCGGAAATAATTGACAAGATAAATAATATAGAAACTAACATTAATAAACTTGAAAACGAACTTCAAAAGATCCAAAAAGACTATGATGCAACCACTCAAACAGTAGATGGGTTTGCGAGTGAAATTGAAGACTTATCACTTCGTATTAAAAACGTTGTGGATTTAATTAAAACCCAACCTACAGATTTAAATGAAGTCACATATCAACCACTCACTAATGACAAATTACTTGAAGATGCTTTGGATGAACTAAAACAACTAAAAGAAAATTATCTTGATTTAGTTAATATTATCCAACGTATGCAAGAAGGTAATCAAGCTGGCGATCAATTAGAAAGTATTGGACAAAAGATTAACGAACTCTTAGAAAGCCTAAATCAAGAAAAAGAAATTGTCAAAAAACATGGTTCACAACTTCAAGAACACGATGAAAACTTAACAAAACTTAGTAAATATCACGATATAATTAAGCAACAAATTACTAAGTTAAGTGAAAAAATAGATTTTATTGAAGGTAATATCCATATCATTAAGAGTAAAACTGAAGTTGAAACTCATCCTTTTAAGGATTTGGAACAACCAATTAAAGCGGAAGTAAAAGTAGAAAAACAAGAACAAGTATCAGCACCAATTGATTCCGAGGTGGCGGCTGTATATGATGTTAAAATAATTGAAGATATTTTGCACTCTTCTCGGGAAAATGAAGCCAGAGAAGAAAGGGTTAGGGTTATGGATATATGGCCTAACCTAGAAGAAAGAGTAGTATCACAACCAGAATTACTAGGTACAGCAAAACTCCTAAAAGAAGGTGTGATTGCTGCTGTTGGGAATAAGAGTATGATTTTGGCCTATCCTAATGCTACCCTATGTAATTACTTGATGGCACCAATTAATCACAAAACGGCTCGAAAAGTATTAGCGATAGCTTTGGAAAAAGACTATGATTTTATGGCTTTGCCAGAAAACACGTGGCAAGAAAAACGCACTGAATATCGGGGCCAATATAATATGGGAGTAAGATATCCAAAATTAAGCCCAATTCGTAATAGTGAATTGAAAAGTATAAATTTAGAACCGGAAGCATTTGGTTTTAAACAAAATAAAGCCGTTCAAAGAGCTGAAGAATTATTCGGAAAAAATTTAGTTAAAGTGGAGGATTAAAATGAATCAATCATTAATGAAAAAAATTAAACAAATGCAACAAGAAATGCTCGAGACGCAACAAGAAATTGAGCAAACTGAATTTACTGAATCTGCTGGCGGTGTTGTAACTGTTACTATCAACGGTATGAAACACCTTCTTAGAGTGGAGATTGATGGAAACTTTACTATTGAAGGACCAGAAGATGTAGAAATGCTTGGTGATATGATTGTTGCTGCATGTAATCAAGCCTATCGACAAGTAGAAAAACTAACTGAAGAAAAAATGAGCAAATACCAAGCCCTACTTGGTGGAATGGGAAGTTTATTCTAAAAGATGAAAGACCTAAAACCACTTAGCCATTTAGCTAATTGTTTTGAAAAACTATCAGGTGTAGGTAAAAAAACAGCTTCTCGTTATGCTTTCAATATTGTGGAAAAGTTCTCAGAAGCCGATGTTGAAGAGTTTGCTCGAGCTTTACTAGATTGTAAATACAAAATTAAAAATTGTCCGTCTTGTGGAATGTTAACTGATAAAGAGACTTGCGACATCTGTCGTGATGAAGAACGTGATCCAAACGTTTTAATCGTTGTTAGAGATACTAAAGATGTATATGCAATTGAAAAAACCCATCGTTATCGGGGACGTTATCACGTTTTAAATGGTCTTATCTCCCCCCTAGATGGTATTGGTCCTGATGAGATCAATATTAATAGTTTGGAAAAACGAATTAAAGATGAAGATATTAAGGAATTGATTATTGCTACTAGTTTTACTCCAAGTGGAGAAACAACAGCTCTTTATCTAAATCGTCTTTTCAAAGACCGAGGAGTCACCATATCAAGAATTGGTTATGGTCTCCCTGCTGGCGGTGACATCGAATATGTCGATGAGTTAACATTATTAAAAGCTTTGGAAGCAAAGCAAAAAATAGACTAATTTTATCATAAATGTCAAAAAACGCCTTGGATAAAAAAGGCGTTTTTTTAATTTGCCATATTTTATGTAAACATTTTCACAATTTTTAATAATTTAAGCACTTTTATAATAATTTATTAGTGTAAATGTTGGCTTTTTCTAAAAAATGATGTTATAATATCTTTAGAATAGTTTTAATACAATTTGGAGGATTTAAAATGGACATTCGTTTAGTTAACCTTACCAAAATATTTGCCGATAAACAAGCAGAAGTAAGAGCGGTCGACGATCTCGATGTGCACATTCCTTCCGGCAAATTGATTGGTTTACTCGGCCCATCTGGTTGCGGGAAGTCAACGACGCTTTATATGATTGCGGGATTACTTCAGCCAACTGAAGGGCAAATTTTTTTCGGGGACGATGATGTTACCAATTTGCCACCGGAAGAAAGAGGTATTGGACTAGTATTCCAAAATTATGCTCTCTATCCGCATATGACAGTTAGACAAAACATCATGTTTCCTCTAGAAAACCTTAATGTGCCTAAGAAAGAAGCATTAGAACGGGCACAAAAAATGGCTGATTTGGTTGGCATTGGTGATCTAATGAACCGTAAACCAAAACAGTTGTCAGGTGGACAACAACAACGTGTTGCCATTGCACGTGCTCTAGTTAAAGAGCCGCGCGTACTATTACTTGATGAACCGTTATCAAATCTTGATGCGAGACTCCGTTTACAAACTCGTGAAGAAATCAAGAGAATCCAAAGAGAAACGGGCATCACTACCATCTTCGTTACTCACGACCAAGAAGAAGCAATGAGTATCTCTGATGAAATCATTGTTATGGATCGTGGTGAAGAACAACAAATAGGTAAACCACAAGATGTTTACAACAACCCAAATAATGAGTTTGTTGCTAAATTCTTAGGTACTCCACCAATTGCTATTTTCAACGGACAAATTAAAGATGGAAATGTATTAATTGGTGATGAAGTAATTGGTCAAGTATCTGGACTCAAAGATCAACAAGTTAATATTGGTATTAGACCAGAAGGTTATGTTGTTAAGAATGATGGGGCCTTAACGCTAGATGTTAAGATAGTAGAACATATTGGGCGCGATATCTCTTTAGTAGTTTACAATGAAAATGTTGTAAATAAAACCTTCAGAGCAATTGTCGATTCCGATATCAATGTCAAAGAGGGTCAATTGATTAAAGCCGATGTAAAGCCAAACAAATGCTATATCTTTGAAAAAGAAACTGGAAAGAGACTTCTCTAATGGAAACGAAAAACAATTGGAGAGGTTGGCTATACTTACTACCAGCCTTAGCGTTACTATCGGTCTTTACCTTTTACCCCTTAATTAGTACTTTCTTAATTGCGTTTAAGGAAAACTACAACTACATGACAAATGAGTTTACTGGATGGGGTTTTGATAACTTTGTCCAAATATTTAACCATCAAAGATTCCTTGGATCTTTTAAAAACACCCTAATCATAGTGTTTGTATCAGTTCCGTTATCAACTGGACTAGCGCTATTGATTGCGGTTGCATTAAACTCGATTAAAGTAGTTCAAAGATTCCTAACAACGGTCTTCTTTTTACCGTATGTTACTAATACCATTGCGATTGGGATGGTTTTTGCTGTTATGTTCAACAGTAAAAATGGTCTAGTCAATGAGATATTGAGAATATTTGGACTTAATCCAGTTAACTGGCTTGGCGGTGGTGGCGCTTATCGCGAAGATTTCCAACCAAGTCAATTAAATTCGATGATTGTTTTATTAACATATATCGTGTGGAATTCGATTCCATTTAAAATTTTAATTTTACTCAGTGGTTTACAAGGCATTGATAAACAGTATTACCAAGCTGCTCAAATCGATGCTACACCACGTTGGAGAGTATTCATGCGTATAACTGTACCGCTATTATCTCCACAAATAGCTTATCTATTAATCACATCCTTTATCGGAGCGTTTAAAGAATATACATCGGTAGTTGCTATTTTTGGTGAAGCAGCGGGGCCAATAGGACGACAATATACGATGACAACAATCGTTTGGTATATATATAGCCGAATGAAGGCAACCCCAGTTGTTAACGGTATGGGATGGGCGGCTGCTGGAGCAGTTGTGCTATTCTTCATAATTATGTTGTTCACTATGGTCAATCTATACGTGAGTAAAAAGAGAGTTCACTATTAGGAGGCGTAATTATGACTGGTGATTTAGGAAATGTAAAAGAATTAGAAAAACGTGTCCTAATAAGGAAGATTATTAAATACTTCTTTATCTATCTATTTTTGGTAATAATGGCTATATATGTCGTTCTTCCCTTCTATTGGATGGTAAACACGTCTTTAAAATCTAATGTTGAAGTTGATTATTTAATTCCAACCTTCTTCCCGAAGGATGTTAGATGGGAAAACTACCCTAATGCAATGCGTTATGCTAGCTTTGGCCGCTATATGATTAATACTTTGATTGTTGGAGTTCTTTCTACAATCGGTACATTGGTTACTACAATTCTTGCAGCATTCGCTTTTGCTCGTTTGAATTTTAAAGGACGAGATATAATCTTTACCGTCTTTTTGGCAACTATGATGATTCCTGGTGAAATGATGGTTATTACTAACTATATTACTGTTTCTCGATTAGGATGGATAGCACCTGGTAATGACATAGGTGTCTATGCAGCAATGATCGTACCATTTATGGTTAGTATCTTCTATATCTACTTATTAAGACAAAACTTCAAACAAATTCCAAATGAATTATATTATGCAGCTAAAGTTGATGGGACATCAGATTTCAAATATTTATTAAGAATTATGATTCCAATTGCTTCCCCAACTATTATCTCTATTACAATTTTAAAGGTAATGGGTGCATGGAACTCATACGTATGGCCAAACTTAGTTGCTGATGAAGAACATATGAGATTAATAACTAATGGTCTTCGTAAGGCCTTTACCTCTGATGAGGGTCGAAGCCAAGTAAACTTACAAATGGCAGCGACAACAGTTGTTACTCTTCCGCTCCTCTTCGTGTTTATCTTCTTGCGTAAATACATTATGCGCGGGGTATCTCGAAGCGGTATCAAAGGCTAAAACTTAAAACTATAAAGTTTTAGAAAAAAATAAAAAAATCTTAAGAAGGAGAGAAAAAGATGAAAAAATTTCTAAGTTTATTAGTTGTCTTTACTAGTCTACTTATATTGGTTGCTTGTGGTGGTGGCGGTGGACGAAACGTTCTTCCTGACAAGCCAGATATTCCAGAAGCATTAGACACCAGCAGAACCATAGAAGTTGTGTTCTGGCACGCTATGGGTCAAGCGAATCAAGCTATAATTGCAGAAATTATCGAAGACTTCAATAAAATTTATCCTAATATTGTGGTTTCTCAATATTCACAAGGTGGTTACAACGAATTGCGTGACAAAATTGCCCAAGCAATTCCAGCTGGTAATCAACCTACACTTGCTCAAACTTATCCTGACCACGTAGCTCTATACTTAGAAGGTAAGGCAGTTAGAGGATTAGACGAATATATGAAACACCCAACATTCGGTTATGATTACTCTGAAAGAGATGAAAATCGTACGGGTGATTTCGAATATGAAGCAAATAGAGTTGACGACTTCGTTGAAAACTTCTATCATGAAGGTACAGTATATGATACAAAAGGTACTTTCTATAGTTTACCATTCAACAAATCAACTGAAGTAATGTTCTATAACAAAACATTCTTCAATAAGTATGATTTAGAAGTTCCTACTACATGGGAAGGAATTAGAGAAGTTGGTTTACAATTAAAAGCTCTAATCCAAGCAAATCCAAGCGCTTTTGAAGAAGATACAAGATTATTTGCTTATGACTCTGAAGCAAATATGTTCATCACTTTAACTAAACAATGGGGTGGAGCATATACAAGTGCTGCGGGCGAATATCTATTCGATAACGCTCAATCACGTGCTGCTACTCAATACTTCTTAGATCTATATAAAGATGGAATTGTTGCAACAGCAAAACACTACTCAGCAAACTATGCATCTGACATTTTCAAAGCGGAAAAAGTCTTTATGACAACTGGCTCAAGTGCTGGTGCAACATACAATGACCCAGCAGGTGCTTTTGAAGTTGGAGTTCTTCCAATTCCTCAAAAAGCTGATGGAGTAAAACAAGTTATTCAACAAGGTACAAACGTTACATTATTCAAACATGCTGACAACCAAGTTGAACTTGCTGGTTGGTTATTCATGAAATATTTAACAGGCCCTGAAGCAACTCTTAAATGGGCAATGGGTACTTCATACTTCCCAGTAAGATACAGTGCTTATAATTCTGAAACTTATCAAGCTAAATTATTTGGTGAGTTAATTAAGAAAGAAAATGGCGAAGTATTACTTGATGAAGAAGGTAATGAAATTCGTGGCGAATATTTAAAAGACACATCTGGAAATATCGTTTATGATGAAAACGGTGTTCCTTCATACAAAGAATTTATTCCAACTATTCAATCATTATCTACAAAAGTTGGTTATGAACAATCTGCTTACTTCTATACTGATTATGCTTTCCCTGGCTCTTCTAAGTGTCGTGACGAAGTAGGATTACTAATTGAAGCTATATTATATGGAGGTAAAACATTAGACCAAGCATACGCAGATGCTATGGCTGAATTAAGATAATATGAAAACAAACTTTAAAACAAAGATACTACTATTTCTTGTCGGTATCTTTGGTGTAATCGGTTTGGTAGGGTGTGACAATGGTGGTACCACCCTACCGGAAAAACCGGGCACCCCGTATACTGATGGATTAAAATTAACAAGAGAATATGAAGGGAAAGATTTCTTAACTGACGGTATAGGAGTTGTTCAACTAGCTAGCCCTGTCGATGGAGATACAGCCATCTTTAGATCTGGGTCTAAATCTTTCTCAGTTCGTTTCTTAGCTATTGATACTCCAGAATCAACCTATCGTGTTGAACCATGGGGAGAAAAAGCAGCATTATTTACTAAAACAAAGTTAATGCAAGCTAAAGAAATAGTATTAGAATCAGAAGGAGAAAAACCAGAAAAAGATAGCAATGATCGCTATTTGGCATGGGTATGGGTTGATGGCAGATTGCTAAACCTAGAAATCGTTGAAGAGTCTTATTCTTCAACTAAAGGCCTTTCTGGTTCAAAATATGAACAAGTATTTTATGATGCTGACTTAAGAACACAAAAATTTAAATTAAGAATATGGAGCTCACAACCAGATCCTGATTTTGACTATTCTCGCCAAGGAATTGAAGTTTCTATTGCAGAATTAAGAGATGTTCCAAAAGGTAGAAAAGTTCGTATTCAAGGTATTGTAAGCCGGGTTTATGGATATGGTCAATATCAACAATCTGGCGGTTACAGCGCTTATGTTCAAGAACAAGACGAAAATGGCAAATGGCATGGAGTATATGTTTATGGTGGATTTAGTCCAATCACTGGATTTAAACCAGGACACAGTGTTGTTATTGAAGGGGTAACTGGAGATTTCAACGGTGTCTTCCAAATCACTGATGTTAATAATAGTAAAGTTCAAATCATTGGTATGGGTCATGAATTAGAACCGATTGTCCTTGCTCCAATTGAAGTAAAAATAAGCAATAAAGATATAGTAAATCTATTAGTTGAAGTACAAGGTTTAACATTATCAGGTAATGGTTACACATCAGATGGTGGTGGCTATACAGTTTACACTAAAGAAGGCGTTGATATTCGCATTGATGGTAAAGTAAACTTATTCGATAATGAAAATAATCGTATTAAAGATCATGAACAATTTATAGCTTTCATAGGTACTGGGGTCAAATTTAATATAATTGGTCCAGTATCGGAATATAACAACAGATATCAAATAATGCTTACAGATTTAAATGACATCCAATACCTTAACTAGTTAATAAATAAAAATAATAAAAAATTATAGGAGGAGAAAATGTCAATATTAAAAAGAGTAAATGCTAAGTTTCTTGGCATTATAGCGATTCTTGTTGCGGTATTTGCATTGGGCGCTTGTGAACCTTCACCAGCAGTGCAAGCACGCCGTGAAGCAAGTGATCGAGTTAATGAAGCATTGACGAAAATTATTTTTGCTAATTATGATGAGGTTGTAAACTCATTCACGTTGGTAAAACGCAATGCTACTTATGGCGTAGACTTCGCATGGGAAACTTCTGATGAAGAAGTTATTAGACTTGTTGATGCAGGTGATGCTATAGATGCAAGAGTAAAACGCCCTAATTTCGAAGATGGCAACAAAACAGTTGTCTTAACGGTTACAGCTAGCCGTGAATATAGCTATATTGATAAAGATGGCTATGAAACAACTGACGTTGTATCAGTGACTAAAAAATTTGAATTCACTGTTCTAGCACTTAGAGAAGATGAAACAATCTTAACTATTGCTGAAGTAAAAGATCCTGAATTCGAATTAGACAAAACAGTTGGAATTCAAGGTATCGTTACTGGTTTATTCAGTGATAATAGAGGTGGATTCTTTGTTACTGACGACACTGGAACTATCTACGTATATGCAAGTTATGAAGAAGGCAAATTAAACTTAGGTGATGAAGTTGTTGTTTACGGTGTTAAAGGCAATTACTATGGTTCTACCCAAGTTACAAAACCTTCTGGCGGACAAGTAAGTTATTCTGTTGTATCAAATGGTAACCCACTTCCAGAACCTGAAGAAATTTCAGTATCTGAAATTGCTTTAACTGATAAAGCTGATCCTTTATTACCGGGAAGTCGTTTCCGTACATATGCACTTTTAACATATGTGCAAGAAGGATCATACTGGAACTATTACTTATCAGATCCACATACTGGCGATAAGATTCAACTTTATTATCGTGGATATATCGCTGATCAAACTAACCTTGCTGATTTCGTTGATGAATATGTAAATATTACAATCACAGTTTACTACTATGATGATCGTATTCCAATGTGGACATGTGATTATTCAGAAACTGAAGGTTCAATTGAATTAGCAGAAGCTCCATCATTCACTGATGAAGACAAAGCTGAATTAGTTGAAAAAGATCTTGCTAAATTATTCGGTGACTTAACAGCTACTTCATTAACAACTGTAACATTACCAGCAGAAAACACTGCTTATGGTGCTACAATTGTTTGGGAAGCTCTAGATGACAATGCTGTTATCGAAGAAGGCGTTTTAACATGGCAAGTAGTTGCTGAAGCTTCTGAAGCTAAAGTTAAAGTATCAATTACTGTTGGTGAATATACATTAGTTAAAGAATATGTAATCACAGTTAAGCCTTTAATTCCTGTAAAAGTTGCTGATTTCTTAGCTGCTGAAAAGGATGAATTAGTAGTTCTTGAAGGTATAGTATTTAGATATAATCAAGGTGCGTACTTAGTTGACGATGATGGTGATTCAGTATTACTATACTACTTCACAACTGAAGATTATGAAAATGGCGACCGTGTAATTGTTATTGGTAAGCGTTCTGATTTTAACTACACTCCTCAAATGCAAAGTGCAGAACTTATTCAAGTTGTTTCAAAAGGAAATGCTAATCCATTAACACCTATTCAAATGACTATTGAAGAAATTAACGCTGTTGACTTCAAAACAACTGATTTATGGGGCTCATATATTCAAGTTGAAGGAACTGTTATTAAAGATCCTTCTGACAATAAATATTATGCGTTAGAAGATGCAAACGGAAATCATTTAGCACTTTATCAATCTAATACAACTGTATTAGCACAATTAAAAGACCAAAAAGTTGTTCTTAACTTATGGTTCTATGGTATCTCTAAAACTGATGGCACAGGCATATGGCGAATGGTATTTGCTGGTAACGAAGGCGAATATGCACTAGCTGGTATGACTATTGAAGAAAAACTTCAAGCAGTTGCTGCTGCTCTTCCAGTAAAAGAGAACCAAGAAATTACTTCTAATTTAGTATTACCATTGACTGGTGCTCATGACGCAACCATCGCTTGGGAATCTGACAATGAAGACGTTCTCACTGCAGAGGGTGTTGTTACTCGCGGTGCAGAAGATGTTACAGTTAAATTAACTGCAACAATCACTATTGGTGAAGAAAAATTAGTAGTTGAAATCACTGTGGTTGTTAAAGCAGAAGTTACTGAAATCTTAACAGTTGAAGAATTCTTAGCACTTGAAAAAGGTGCTACTGCTACAGTTAAAGGCTATGTCTATTTATATGATGATGGTTCTTACATTGTAAGTGAAGACGGCGTAGCTGTTCTTGCATACAAATTCAAAGCTGCAGATCACGGAGATCTAATTGTTATTACAGGTGAAAAAGATTATTTTAACGGAACTCCTCAATTTAAATCAGGTGCCGTTTTAGAAGACACTATCTCTAAAGGTAATGCTATTCCTCTAACTGCTGTTCCAACTACAATTGAAGCAATCGTTACTTCTGATTATCCAGGCGCTAATCTATTTGGTAAATATTT
>FZPS01000169.1_pt64 | contig 19936 bp, 18 predicted proteins | sample 1817821 | NCBI WGS metagenome assembly FZPS01 (sample SAMEA104158645, study PRJEB21678) | metagenome | place: Germany | collected 2015-04-21
GTATAACAACACAAACTGGAATACCATAAGAATTCCTGCAATACCAAGAATAGAGTGCATCATGACGGCTGAGGCCGATAAAAGTGCCATAGAAACGGGCAAGACCGAAAGCGTGACCATTACCATAGACACCGGTTACAGCTACTGGGTCATGGCGGACAAGGAAAGCAAAGAGATATCAGAAAGAAGGTACTGGGCAGGAACGGACTCAATGGTGGAAAGCGAAATAGTAACCAGTGAAGACAGTGTTTGCCGTATCACCTTACATAACGTACCACCCAACACAATGATCCATGTATGGAGCAGTGTTACAAGCCATGAAATTGAAGGTCTGGGCTTTGACGGAACCGATGATGCTGTGGCAACACTGTTCATCGGCGAGATTACGCCTTCAGGTTCAACAGGTACAGGCAACAAAGAAATAAAAGAACAGTTTACCAGTCCCGATACCCAGGCTATTATCAAGGCTGATCCAAGGGGTAATGAACGTTTTGATGTTTTCAAAGGCATTCCTTCAGGTGAAACACTGTATGCCAACATCCTCACCAGCGAATATCTATACCGACTGAGTGCCAGAAAGGTAACAGGAACGGTACACGACACCATAACCGTCCACCATCTTGATGAAGAAGGCGATTTTACAACCTCCCATGAAAGCTTCGAGAGAAGCTACTCCTACTATGAGATAACCTCCCTTGAGGTTTACGCCATAAAGAGCGCAACCCTGGTTAATGGTGCTCTTCCCGGAGGACGCATTACCCTTACCCCGACAAGTGCATATAAAAGGCCTGATGTGGAGTTTGTGGATATAGAGAATCATGTGTCAAAGGGCAGCTCTTCTCTTGCCACATCCTATTCATCTGATCCTCAAGAGATCAGGGCTGTTGCCTCCAGCAATCTGCCACCCCTTTCGGTGAAGAGTGATACCTTGAAAATCAACGGGAAGGTGATCATAAGCGAAAACGGAGGTTTTTTCCCTGAGAGGCTGGATCCCGAGATAACAAATGCTAATGCCTTGTTCCAGAGCGGGCTAAAGATACCGCCCGAGGTTTTGAATCAAAGCTATGGCACCACAGGAACCATTACCTATGAACGGGTGTATGCTGTCAATCCAAGGGGAGACCAGGAGATGACCTTCCCCCTTGAGGGCAATTCGGTATCAGTCCATACTCCGGTGTATATAGATTTTACAGTATCCAATGATGCTGTTCACAATCAAAAACCCGAGCCTATAGAGGGCATAAGCGGCCTTGTGCTGACAAGACCTTTTACGGTCTTACTTTCCAACCATGGCTCCCACCGGGATATCCCAGGCTACGGCAGGAGGGAATATTCTGCTTATGTGAAGGACAGGCAGGTAAGGTTTGGGTTTGATACCTATCTTGGAACAGACAGGGAGGGGACCTTCTTAAAAGGTGATACCTGGTATTCCCTCAAGGATTTAGGCATTGACAGCAGACAGGATCAGATCACCTTCTACACACCTTTTTGGGTGGATGAAGGAGTTTATGAGATAGAGATAAGAAGCCTCGCCACCAATGATAATAGCGACGGCAGCAAGGTTGAGGAGCATGCCAATCTCAGTCCCTCAAATTATGCCGCATATAAATTGCAGCTGGTGGAGGTATCGGGCAGGGTGTATGACCTTAAGGTAACCGATATTGACGATCCAGGCTGGGAGGCCTTCTTCCGGAAGGCCGAAGGAAAGCCTGAGCCATCGGGCAAGGTGTTTTTCACAGGTCCACGGAACATAAATGGTGAAAGGGAGACCCAGAGAAAACATATCCTTCCGGTCATGCCGGGCAAGAACGATGTAACGGGATATCAGAACCGGGCTGTAAAGCTGGGTTACGCGGTGAGGTTTGAGATAAGAACCATAGGCAACTACTATGACAGGTATGATTTCCTTCAGATAATACCCACCTTCTATTTCGTGGACAAGGAGGGAAAGAACAGGCAGGAGGTCGATCTTTACTATTCAACCCCATCGGCTCCATTGATAAAGATAGGAAGTGACAGGGATACCCTGACCAATACCATGAAGATGGATTTTAAGCGCAGAGGGATCGATCTTAAGGAATTTTCCGATACGGCAGGAGCCATGCATCGCATAAGAGGGGGTATGAACGACTACAGTCTGGAGGAATGGGTGGATATCTTCCCTCAGATATCCAAAAACGGTGTCACCGCCTACAAGTTTTCAAAGGTTCTTTTAAGCGAGCCTGTGCGAAGCTATCTAGGACCGCTGCGCAATATTCCCGAAGGCGTGAACACTGATAAGGCTCTGGCTTCAATTCAGAAGTGGTATGGCGAGTACTGCCTGCCGGCAGATTGTCTTGTTGTTCCCAAGGGAACCGATCTTTCAAAGGAAAGGAATCTGACCAGCAGCTCCCCCGTCTTTTTGAAGGATGGATACATCATCGTCAACTTCAGGGATATTTCAGTGATCAACGATGATGACTTTGAGAAACCGTCACTGAAATATACAGGAAAAACCGGGGACGGCTGGAGCCTTGAAGGGTATGTCACCAACCAGAACGGGTGGGAGCTTGAACCGGGTGATGTGGTGGTTTATTACGCCGACAAGCGGGCTACCGATGATTACTATAGTGCGGGGACGCATTGATGCCGTCTGCAAAGGCTTTGGGGTTTGAGATTGCCACGCTCCGCTCGCAATGACGAACAGGGATGTCATTGCGAGGAGGCGGAGCCGACGAAGCAATCTCACAGATTGCCGCGCTACGCTCGCAATGACAATTCCAGAGAGCAATAGGGACGAGGGGAGGGAAAATGAACCTGTTCCCCTGTCCCGCGCTCGCATAAGTCAACTATAGCTTGAATCGGGGGCTTTCACGATCTTCCATGTTTTCAAGACGGCTCACAATATAGAGGGGCCGTCCTTTTGCCTCATCGTAGATCCTTCCGATATACTCGCCTATGATCCCCAGCATCATCAGGATGATGCCATTGAAAAAGAGACTTACGCCTATCAGCGAGGCCCAACCGGACTGGGTGGAATGAGGCCAAAAGACTCTCTGGATGAGAACCGCAATCAAATAGAGAAAGCTGAAGATGGAAAGGACAGAACCGATATAAGTGGCGAATTTGAGGGGTCTGTAGGAGAAGGACATGATACCGTCCAGAGCCAGCTTGATCATTTTCTTTAAAGGGTACTTGGTTTCACCGGCAAAACGCTCTGAACGCTCAAATTCCAGCGCCTTTTGTTTGAAGCCTACCCAGCTCATGAGGCCGCGGACGTAGCGGTTTCTCTCCGGGAGCTGTTTTAATGCCTCACAGACCTTCCTGTCGATGAGTCTGAAATCTCCTGTGTCAACCGGGATATCCACATCGGTGAGGGCTTTCAAAATTCTGTAGAAGCATTTGGCAGTAAACTTCTTGAAGAAAGATTCCCCCTGACGGGAGATCCTTTTTCCGTAAACCACTTCATAACCCTCTCTCCAGATGCGTATCATTTCCGGGATAAGCTCGGGGGGATCCTGCAGATCCCCGTCTATTATAACCATACAATCTCCTGCGGCATAATCCATACCTGCGGTTATGGCTATCTGATGCCCGAAATTGCGGGCGAAATCTATCATTTTGATATGTTCATCCTGCTTACAAAGCTGGCTTATAATCTCTCCTGTTTTGTCACGGCTGCCATCGTTTATCATTACGATCTCGTAGCTCTCGCCGTGTTCCTGCATCACCTTAGTCAAACGGCGGTAGGTTTCGTGAATCACCGCTTCTTCATTGTACATGGGAACGATGACCGAACAAACGATTCTTTCCATGGCTTCCTCCTTGACATTAGTTTTGGCATAACGATACTGCAAGTATACTACAGATCCCTCATTATTTCATCAGAGGCCGAAAGGCCAAGTCTCACGGCATAGTTCATGCCCCTGTCCTCGGGGTAGATCTGCGCCATGGAGGCAAGGTACAAGCCGTCCACCGGTGTTTTCACAGGCGGAATCAGCCTTGAATAGTGTCTGGTGATAACGGGCTGTGCATACAATGCCCTGGCAAGGCTGATCCTTTTAATCCACTCCTTGTTGAACCCGGGAAATACCCTTGTAAGCCCATCCATGAAAATCGATTCGATTTCACGGTCACTTTTTTTGAAAAGGCCATCCTGATGATCCACATATCGGGAAAGATAAACAATATGGGAAGCGTAATCATCCAAACCCACCAGATTGGTATGTTCTATGATGAGAACAAAGGGGATATCCCGTTGAGCCACGGTGATCCAATAAAAATGGGAGAGGCTCCGGTCAAGTTCCAGGGTCATGCAGATATTGCCCTTTGCCTTAAGGGCAGTGAGGCCTTTTCTGTATTCGGCCGGAAGTTCGGCTTCAAGGGCTGCCAGTTGTTGTGGGGAGCCAGTGAATAAAACCTTGTCAAAGGCTTCTTCAGGAAATCCATCCAGGGACAGACGTCCATCCTGAAGTCTGCGTATGCCGCTGATCCTGCAGCCTGGCCGGATGGTTCCCCCGGCTTCGGAGATTCCCTGGATGAGCCCCGTGATGAGTTGGGCAAAGCCGCCCCTCATATAGCCCAGTTTTTCCTTGCTGATGTTCTTTCCCCTGGAAGCGCCGCGGAGCTTGAATTTGTTCCATATCCAGGTGGCTGAAACAAGATCCGCATCCTCGTCGAACTTGGAAGCCAGCAGAGGTTCCCATATTTTGTGATAGGAATCCCTTCCTGCCCTTTTCATTAGCCAGTCCCTGGCGGTCTGGCTTTCCAAAGACACATAATCCCGGATAAAGCGCGATGTCAGTGTCAATAGGCCTGTTCGAACCCTGGATGTCAGGCTTATGGGGGTGAACCGTATAAGATCCATGGGGGAGGTAAAGGGAAAAAGATGATTGTCTATGTATATAGCGTTTTTGGGTTCAAACCATTCCACCAGATCTTCCAGCCCCAGTTCCCGGCAGAGATCCAATAAATGCTGATCGCTTGTAAATATATGATGATAAAACCTTTCAAGGCTCACGTTGCCAAGATCAATGGAGGATGCAAGACCGCCGGGCTCCTTTGCTTCTTCAAACACAGAAACTGAAAACCCCTTCTTCGCAAGCCTGTATGCAGCGGTGAGCCCGGTAAGGCCGCCGCCTATAATACCTACACGAGATGACATTTTTGACCACCATGACTTTCTCTATTTATAAATAACCTTCTTGTACAGGATGAAGTTCCAGGAAACGATGAAGAACATGATGAGGATCTTGGGAAGATACAGTACCGGCCATGATCCTTCGCCAAAACCCAGTACCAGGAGATACCGTATGCCTGAAAACAGAAGCACATTGCCCACTACCAGATTGAACACAAACAGGATACCGTAATAGAAAAGCTGCTTTTTGAAATTGCTTCTGGACTTAAACGAATAAAACTTGTTCAGAAGGAAATTGAACCAGAAGATCACGGTATAGACCATGATATTTACCAGAAGCTCATTGATTCTCCAGCTATTTCGAAGAACAATAAACAGGGTATATTCCAGTGCAAAACCCACAATCCCAACGATAAAATAGCGCATGAACTGTCCCAGGGTTTCAGGGTTTAAAAAATCCTTTAACAGCCGGCTGTTCATAAGTTTTTCCTTGATTGACATATGCTCCTCCTATCACCAGTCCCAGCCGGGTAAAACTCGCAGTGTGTCGAGATACCATCTGGGCACCTCAAGCCCGGATAATACGGGATAATACAGTATGAACAATATCAGAACCAGCGCCATCAGAATGTATACCGCACGTCTTTGGATTAGCTTTGCCCTTTCCAGATAACGCAATACTATGGCGATCATAAGAATCAAAAAAGGTACACAGGAAAAATAATGATATATAAAGGTCAGCTTCCTTGGGGCGATCGCCCAGGGAAGGTAGAGCGATAAATAACCTATGACGGGAAACCATGCGTTTTTGGACTCGTCAAATCCCATGACATTGCTAATCCTCCGGGCCGGAAGAAGCCATAGCAGACCCAAAAAGGCAATCAAGCCAGTCCACCATACCAAAGGATTTCCAAAGGAGGCTATGGAAGAGCCCATGCCCTCGGGAAGCAATGATCCGGCATAGTAATATATGGGCCTTATGATGAGAGGCCATTCGTACCAATGGGAGGAATAGGGATGGGGAGCCACAACACCCTTATGATACTCATACATGGTCTTTAAAGAATGGATGACCTCTTGCACAAGACTCCTGTCGTCATTGTGGTTCTGGATGGGGATGAAGGACAGGGTATATATGGTAGCCGGAATGATGACGAAGAACAGGACACAGAAAAGGCAGGTCAAGATAAAATACTTGCCAAGATAAGCCCTGCGAAGTCTTTTTCGGGAATCAGGGCGGATCTGATTTTGTTCCACTGCCGAATCCAGGCGTCTGTTATATTCAATGTACTCCCGGATCCGTGACGAAAAGAAAAGGACTGCCAGTCCAAAGGCGCCATACAGTGTTATCCATTTTGCGGCTCCGCCGAGTCCCAGAAAGATTCCTGAAAAGAGAAGGGGGACGAGGGATTTGAAGAAACCCTTTTCAAAGGCCCAGGAATCATAGTATTCCAGCATGAAAAGGTAAGTGGCCATTACGAAGAAAACGGTATAGCTGTCTATGGTGGCCAGCCGGGTTTGGGTAAAGTGCATGAAATCGAACATGAGAAGGAAGGTGCAGAAGGATGCCCAGAAGCTGTCCTTGAAAAGGCGCTTTCCTAAAAGATACATCAATGGCAGCATCATAACTCCAAAAAGGGCTCCCACGATTCTCCATCCGAAGGGATTCATGCCGAAAACCCGGATTCCAAGAGCCAGCAGGGTTTTACCCAGGGGTGGATGGGTGTTCTCATACAGGATGGATCGGTTTTCAATCTGCTCCAGGGCAGTTCTGGGAAAATATATCTCGTCAAAATAGGTCCCGTTAAGGTATGTGGGGCGATCCGGAACAAGATGTTGCTCATCGAACAGCAGGTTCACATCCTGATCTGACCGCACATGTTTTACAGTGAAACCCTCTATTAATTCAGACCCGGAAAAGAAGGCCAGCTCACGGTATTCTGCCTTGAAGTACTTATCTTTGTCCTTCTCCTCATCGGTACGAAGATACAGATTAGTTATCAAAAGCTTGTCGGTTTTAACCTTGTCGGTGGAAAAGTGCCAGCGAAAGACCGACTTCATATCAAGGAAGGTATAGGGCACATATTCTATGCCGTCCCAGGCTCGTATTTCAAGGGTTCCAAAACAGCCCCAGGCATGACCCAGGCCTCCAAAGAGGAGGACTTTGTCGATCTCTACCTCTCTTCCGAAGTCCACCACAAAGCTTTCATTGCGGCGATCCGGCTCCCAGCCGGTTTGGGGTGCCTCAAAGGATCCCAGATTGATCAGGGCAATGAAAAGGTAGATCAGGGTCATGACTGTTACAATGACCACATCCCTCTTGTTCATCCGCTTCCCGGTTTCAAGCCCGGTGCGCTTTAACATTTGTTCTTCCATCATAAGTACAAAAGCCTTCCTTGTGTATTTATATATATTCCCTTGGTACAGGGCTTTTTTTCACAAGCAAACGATAACCGTTGACCATAGCCAGGGCATAGGTTATCAGGGTTGCCGCGGCAATGCAGATAGAGGTAAAATCCCATCTTGGCAGCCAATAGACCTTTTTGAAGGAAATCACATAGATCACCAGTTGGTTGGCAAAGACGCACAGGCTGGTGAGGACGGCAACGGGAATGTGCATCCTGTCATAAACCGCCGCCAGGATTATGAAGATTATGGCAGGAAGAAGATACCGCTCATGCATCCTGGTCATCCACATAAAGGCGTTGAACAGCATAAGATATGAGCCGTATATAATAGCCCTGCCGGATCCCTTTCCTTTGTAGATAAGGAAGAATACATAGGCTGCTGAAAAAAGGAACAGGATGTTTCCCCACCACTGGTAGGTAAGGCCCATAAATGGGAGGGAGTCATCCTGAATCTGTCCTCCTGCCAGGGTCCAGAAATTAAAGCCATTGGCCGTGGCATAGGGATAATCGAGAATACTCCTGGAATACAGGTCGAACAGCCACCAGAAGGGATCCAGAAAAGCCGGGACAATGGTGCCGCAGAGCCGGGTGGGTTCGTAAAAGGGCAACACGATGGCAAGGTATAGCCCGATACCGGCGATGATTCCAAAAAACAGCCTTTTAATATTCTTCCAATCAAACTTAAAGTCCTTGAAATATAGGTATAACACCATAGGAACAAGCAATCCGCTCTGGGGCTTGGTGAGGACAGCCACAAGAAAAAGGAGAGCCGCCGCATTTCGCTTATTAAGTTCAAATAGGAATATGACAGCCAAAAGCATGGTAGCTGGTATAGAGTCAAACTGGCCCCAGACAGAGGAGTTAAAAAGGACGCCAGGATTCAACAGATAGAATGAAGCAGCCAAAAAGCCGATAGACCTGCGGCCGGCACGTTCTGCCATCCTGAATATGATGAGGGCGCCAAGGCCTTCGAAGAGCACAGACCACAGCTTGATAAGAAGGGTATGGAAAAAGGCTGAGAGGCCAAGGGATCTGGAAATAAGACCGCTAATCCAAAGAAAATACTGGTAGAAGGGAGCATAAACTATATGAAATCTGGAATACAGGCCAGAGGGTCCGTTGTCAGCCAGATATCTGCTCCAGGCAAGGTATCCGCCCATATCGATGGCATAGGGTTTCATCAGGCTTATCACCAGCCTGAAAATCACCATCAGGATGATGAGGATCAGATAGGATTCCTCTTTCTTTCTGCTCTGGTTTAGCATTTGACTGTCCGTTTCCCTTTCCTCCTTTTATCCATCCGGGTTTATATTATACTAAAGATCCCCGATAATGAGGGGCAGTATCTAAGGCGTCAAAAACGTATAAAAAACCGGCTGTTTAGTTCTGCCGTATTCCATACAGAATTAACCATGGCGGGGATGAAGTTCCTGATGCTGGATTTGAGCCAACTACATTTTAAACTAAAAAGGGCTAAAAAAAAAGCACCTGTAGAGGATATACTTATAAAAATAATAGCAATCTCCGGCGCTTTTCTGAAGTAAGATTAGATCAAATATACAATATATAAAAGGAGGAATAAATAACTTCATCCTTATTATACCATGGAAAAATAACACGGAATATTACTTTTAGATTACTTATTCATTAACAATAGATGAAAAGAGATTGGACAGGTTGACCCGGGTATTCATTGCTTTTTCCGGGTCTTTATATTATGATAATTCTATTGGTTTCAGTGTTGAATTTTTGCTTTCGGGAGTGTATAAAATGATGCTATACGAAAGTACCAGGGGTGGGGGGAAGGCCATTTCCTCTGCCGAAGCAATAAAAAAGGGAATAGCCGACGATGGGGGTCTCTATGTTCCAGGGGAGTTTGTCCCTATATCCCTGGAGGACATCAGATCCATGATTTCCATGAGCTATCAGGATCGGGCAAAGTTCATCCTGAAAGGGTATCTGGATGATTTTACCCATGAGGAGCTTGCCGATTGTACGGACAAGGCCTATAACACCAGGAAGTTTTCAAGTGAGGATATTGCACCGGTCGTCATGCTCAACAACAGCCTCAATATTTTAGAGCTCTGGCACGGTCCCACCTGCGCCTTCAAGGATATGGCACTTCAGATACTGCCACATTTTCTTGTGAAGGCCATGAGAAAGACTGGGGAAAAGGATGAGATCGTCATTCTGGTCGCTACCTCGGGGGATACGGGGAAGGCTGCTCTCGAAGGCTTTGCAGACGTTGAAGGAACCAGGATCATTGTTTTCTATCCGGATGGTGGTGTAAGTGAGGTCCAGAAACGCCAGATGGTGACCCAGGAAGGCAAAAATGTCCTTGTTTTTGGCGTTGAGGGGAATTTTGATGATACCCAGACCGGAGTAAAGCAGATCTTTACCGACCAGTCTTTGTTCCTGAAAATGGGGGAGCAGGGTCTTAAATTTTCTTCGGCCAATTCCATCAACTGGGGAAGGCTTGTGCCCCAGATAGTCTATTACTTTTCGGCCTATGCCGACATGGTTAAGCTTGGCCGTATAAGTTTCGGGGAAAAGATCAACTTCGTTGTCCCCACAGGTAATTTTGGGAACATTCTGGCAGGTTATTACGCCATGAGGATGGGGCTTCCTGTGAACAGGATGATTTGTGCCTCAAACGACAACAAGGTGCTGACAGATTTCATACATACCGGTGTCTATGACAGAAGAAGGGATTTTGTGCGTACCATCTCGCCTTCCATGGACATTTTAATTTCCAGTAATCTGGAAAGACTTATCTATGAGCTTTCCGGAAGGGATTCCGAAATGGTTGTCCATTGGATGAATCAGCTCAAAGCTGAAGGGTTCTACGATATTGGGCAAACAGCCCACCGCCTCCTCAATGAGCATTTCTGGGGTGGGTGGTCATCACAGGAGGAGACTTTAAAGACCATAGAATGCGTGTATGAGGACTATGGCTATGTCTGCGATACCCATACAGCCGTGGGGATTGATGTTTATGATAAATATGTGATTACTACGGGGGATCTGACGCCTACGGTTATGGTTTCAACCGCAAGCCCATTCAAGTTCAATGCCAGCGTCTGCAAGGCACTGTCCATGGATGGCACCGATGATGAGTTTGTGCTGCTTAAAAAGCTTTCAGAAAAAACAGGCCAGCCCGTGCCCGACGGACTAAAAGGCCTTGAGAATAAGCCTGTTCTCCATGGCAGGGTATGCAAGAGGGAACAGATGAAGAATGTTGTTATGGAGGCACTTGGTATATGAAAGGCGGATCCCACAGTGTCAGGCTTGGAAGAATAGTGAAGGAATTCATGCTGGAGAAGCTGGTCTACTCTCCTGAGTTTGACAACATCATGGTAACCTCCACAGACATCAACAGACCGGGTCTTCAGTTGGATGGGTTCTTTGAGTACTTTGGTAATGAGCGGGTTCAGGTCATTGGAAAGGTAGAAATGACCTATCTGGAAAGGATGTCATCACAGCAACGCTATAACAGCCTGTTTGAGCTTTTTTCAACAGGCATCCCCTGTGTTGTCCTTGCCAGGGGGATGGAGCCCTTTCCGGAGATGATAGAGGTTGCCCGAAAATGCAATATCCCCCTTTTGAGAACTCCCGAGGTTACTTCGAGGTTTGTAGGAAATCTCATAGCCTTTCTGAATGTGGAGCTGGCTCCCATGGAAACCATGCACGGCGAACTGGTTGAGGTCTATGGTGAAGGTGTTCTGATACTGGGTGAGAGCGGTGTGGGTAAGAGCGAGACAGCCCTGGAGCTAGTGAAAAGGGGACACAGGCTGGTTGCCGATGACCTGGTGGAGGTGCGCCGTGTTTCCAGCAAAACATTGGTGGGTTCTGCGCCTGAGGTCATAAGGCATTTTGTGGAGATCCGGGGAATCGGAATTCTGGACGTGAAATACCTGTATGGCGTAGGGTCTGTAAAGATGACCGAAAGCATAAATCTTGTTATAAAAATGGAGCTTTGGAATCCCCAGAAGCATTATGAAAGGCTGGGAGTTGATGAACAGCATACTGATATTCTGGGTATTAAGGTTCCTTCTCTCACTATACCTGTGAGACCCGGACGAAACCTGGCCATAATCATTGAAGTTGCGGCCATGAACAACAGGCAGAGGAAGATGGGGTATAATGCCGCGGAGACATTTACCCGCAGGATAACCGAGGATATAAACCGGGATACCAAGCTTTAAGGGTTTTATGATGCAAGGCAGTTCCATACCTGTGAAAAACCTGAAATATAAATCCCTGGGCATGAATATATAATTCTTGGATCAGAAGCGGGTTCCAGGGTCGTAAGCGGATATGTTGACCGGAGTATTTAATAAAATAACCTTTGACTCGTTTTTCAGGAGTTGAACGATTTTGGGAGACAATGCAGTCTTCAGGGATATGATTTCAATATTGGGCGAGGGTTCTGTGGCTCAGAATGTGTCCATGAAAGAGTATACATCCATCAAAACTGGCGGAACAGCCCGTTTCTTTGCAGAACCCGACTCAATTGAAAAAGTCCACAGGATAATTCAATATCTTAAGGAAAAGAATCAAAACTTTTTTGTAATGGGAAACGGCACCAATCTGATCATCCCAGACAACGGATACGATGGGGTCGTAATCAGGATCGGTAGCAAATTATCCCGGATCAACCTTGAAGGTAACAGGATCACAGCACAGGCAGGGGCATCCCTGGCAGCGGTTTCGGCCAGGGCTCTGGAAGCAGGCCTTGAAGGATTTGAGTTTGCTTCGGGAATCCCGGGCACCATTGGCGGTGCTGTAACTATGAATGCCGGAGCCTACGGCGGTGAAATGAGCCAGGTGGTTACCGGGACTATTTGCATAGATGAGCAGGGTCAGATGATCCGGCTCAATGGGGATGAGCATGCCTTCGGTTACCGAAAGAGCAGGATCCAGACCGATGGACTGATTGCTTTGGAAGTAACACTGGTACTCCGGCAGGGGGATAAATCCGAGATAAAGAGAAGGATGACCGATTTCAATGGCAGGCGGCGGGATAAGCAGCCGCTGAACATGCCCAGCGCCGGAAGCGTTTTTAAAAGGCCCGAAGGACACTATGCCGGGCAGCTTATACAGGAGTGCGGCCTCAAGGGTTATACCATCGGGGGCGCCCAGGTATCAGACAAGCATTGCGGGTTCATTGTGAATCTTGGAAATGCCACCAGCCAGGATGTGCTGGATCTTATCAGATATGTAAGAAAGACGGTTTATGAGAGAACCGGAGTCCTGCTGGAACCGGAGGTCAGGATCATTGGAGGAGAGCTATGAATCTGCTGATCATTACAGGAATGTCGGGGGCGGGCAAGAGCCTGTGCGTTAAATATTTCGAGGATATTGGATATTTTTGTGTGGACAATCTTCCACCCTCACTTATTCCTAAGTTTACCGAGGTTATTATACAGAGCAAGAATCCGCTGGACAAGATTGCACTGATCGTTGACATACGGGGCGGAATTATGTTCCTGGATCTATTTCCCGCCTTGCAGCAACTTCAGGAGATGGGAATCTCATATAAGATTCTTTTCCTTGATGCCACCGATCAGGTTTTGGTGAAGCGTTTCAAGGAGTCACGGCGTCAGCATCCACTATCTCCCGACGGACGCCTTGCGGAAGGGATTGAGGAGGAGAGGCGTATACTTCAGGCAGTCAAGGACAAGGCAGATTTTATTATAGACACCTCCAATCTCATGCCCCGACAGCTGAAGGGGGAGATTGCCCGGCTCTTTGTTGAGGGCAAATCTTTTAAGGGTCTCATACTCAATATAGTCTCATTTGGTTTCAAATATGGTATTCCCATGGACTGTGATCTTGTTTTCGATGTCCGGTTCATCCCAAACCCGTACTATATACCCGAACTGAAGCATAAGACTGGTCTTGATCCGGATGTGAGCGATTATGTGATGTCCTTTCCGGAGAGCAGGAAGTTTCTCAATAAACTCAACGAGATGATACACTTTTTAATCCCCTATTATGTGAAGGAAGGAAAAACACAGTTGATCATCGGCATTGGCTGTACCGGCGGACGGCACAGGTCGGTTGCCATTGCCCGCCGCCTCGGCCAGATGCAGAAGGATAAGGGAAGCAGCGTGGTAAACCAGCACAGGGATATTGACAGGGATGATCAGGGGGAGTAAAAAAGCATGAAAACACTCAGATGGCTTCTGATCGGTTTTCGTTTCAAGAGATATCTTATTAGCGGTATAGCTGGCGTAACTCTGCTGGTATGTTCCCTGCTGGTTCTTATGAAGGATTTGGCAATCGGGTACATACAGCTGGGTGTTGCCGTCATCCTGGGAGTTTTGGGACTGTACCTGATTATTCTTTGCCTCAACAGAATATTTATAAGGTTTGTAAATGTCTACCCCAACGGAATGCCCAAAAAGCCAAATCATGTGAAGGATATAAGGGATATACTGTACAGGAGGAAGGTTCTTTCCTCAGGTCCTAAGGTTGTGGTCATCGGTGGTGGCACGGGTATCTCCACAATGCTTAGAGGCCTTAAACATTACACCAGCAATATTACAGCCGTTATCACGGTGGCCGATGATGGCGGTGGCTCGGGTGAGCTTCGCAATGATCTGGGAATGCTCCCTCCAGGAGATATAAGAAACTGTATGCTGGCTCTGGCAGAAACAGAGCCAGTACTTGAAAAGCTTTTAAACTACCGATTTCCCGAGGGTCGCCTGAAGGGGCAGTCCTTTGGCAACCTGTTTCTTGCAGCCATGTGCGGCATATCCAACAACAATTTCGTTCAGGCCGTCACCCACATGGGCGAGGTTCTGGCCGTAACCGGAAGAATCTATCCAGTTACAGATGAGAATGTGAACCTTGTAGCCACATTGAAGGATGGCACTGTGATCAATGGTGAATCCCGAATCGGTTCCCACCATCTCTTCCATCCTGGATCCATTGACAAGGTACGTTTCGACAAGGAATCGGTACAACCCCTAAAACAGGTCATTGATGCCATAGGTAAGGCCGATATCATCGTACTAGGCCCTGGAAGCCTATATACCAGTATCATCCCCAATCTTCTGGTGGCCCAGGTTCCTCAGGCCATAAGCAGAGCCAAAGCAGCCAGGGTTTATGTCTGCAATGTCATGACCCAGCCGGGTGAGACCGAAAACTATACGGTTGGGGATCACATTGAAGCCATACATAAGCATGCGGGATGCCGCCTGATAGATTACTGTCTGGTCAACAATGGACAGATCAAGCCTTCCTTGCTGTCAAAGTATCAGGAAGACGGGGCGGCCCCCGTTGAACTGGATTTATCAAGAATACGGCGCCTGGGTGTAAAGGTGATAGAAAAGGATCTGGTTGGGATCCATAACGGCTATGTAAGGCATGATCCCGACAAACTTGCCCATGCAATCTTGGATACTTTTAAGGACAAGTGATCCATAAAGGACGAAAGGGCGTGAGATATTGTCTTTTTCTCTGGATGTCAAAAGGGAACTGAGCAGAATTGAAGATATTGCAGAATGCTGTAAAAGGTCGGAACTGACCGGGATACTAAGGGCGGGGTTAACCTTGCGCAATACTCCGGAAGGACTCCGCCTTTTATTCATCACTGAGAATGCTCCACTGTCCAGGCGTATTTTCGTCCTTGTAAAGGAGATTTTCCGCTTTGATCCCGGTGTTGACATGAAAAAGACCCGCCGCTTCAAAACTCGTGCCGTATATCAGTTGGATTTTTCAAGCCTTATAGGGGATCAACAGGGCTTGCTCAATGATATGGGTATTTCCATCAACTGCGATTTAGGTAAAATAGAGTACATGAACTACAAGGTGGAAGACCGGTGCTGCAAACGGGCCTTTTTGCGGGGAGGTTTTCTGGCAACCGGCTCCATCTCAGATCCGGATAAGTCATATCATCTTGAGGTCACCTTCAGAAGCCAGCTCCAGGCCGATGAATTCATTGAGTATCTGAAGGAGTTCGGGGTGGAGCCCCGATACATCCTGCGCAAGGGGTATTATCTGGTATACCTTAAGGAAGGCCAGGAGATCGTGGATTTTCTCAATATCACAGGTGCCCACAACGCCTTGATGAGCCTTGAAAACATCCGGATCATGAAGGAAATGAGAAACCAGGTAAATCGCATTGTAAACTGCGAAACGGCAAACCTGAGCAAAACCGTTGATGCCTCTCTCAGGCAGACCGAAAGCATCAGGTTTATTCAGGAGCATTCTGATCTTGATAATCTTCCAAAAGCACTTCATGAAATAGCAGTAATGAGGCTTGAGAATCCCGATGTCAGCCTGACCGAACTGGGCAGGATGCTGGATCCGCCTCTCTCCAAATCGGGAGTCAATCATCGTCTAAAGAGAATCGAAAAGATAGCCGAATCTCTGGGTTTCAATCCCAGGTCTTGAGATTACCCTCTAAAAAAAGGATGAATCAGGGAAATAACGAATAGGAAAGGTATACTGGTCATTAAAAAGCCGGTCAGATTCAGCATGGGTTTTCTGCAGTGGCTGAACGATCACTCCGAAGAAACAGAGGTGAAAGAATGGATGTAAGGTTTTCACGGGAAGGCAATTCCCTGGTTGTGATGATGGAAGGTGAACTAGACCATCACACAGCGTCCAGGGTGAGGGAGCGCATTGATAACAAATTCCTGATGGAGCCGGTGAAGAATTTGATCCTGGATCTTTCCAGGGTCACCTTCATGGACAGCGCAGGAATTGGCCTTATTCTGGGCAGAATGAACAGGGTAACCTTGATTGGCGGCAAAATGTTAATCAGAAAACCAAAGCCTGAGATTCAAAGGATTCTCAGGATGTCCAGGATAGAAGAGCTAATAGAACTTGATGCCTGATTTTCAAATGTATTGTGAGGTTTTGAATTATGCAGCCCATAAACAAGATGAGAACTGAATTCCTCAGCAAATCAGCGAATGAATCCTTTGCCAGAGTGGTGGCAGCCTCCTTTGCGGCCCAGGCGGATCCTTCCATCGAGGTGGTGGCCGATATCAGGACCGCCGTATCTGAAGCCGTCACCAACGCCATCATCCACGGCTATGGAGAGGAGGAAGGAACGGTGGTACTCACCTGCGTTTTGTATCCGGATTTTGTTGAGATCACAGTGGAGGATTTCGGCAAGGGGATAGAAGACGTGGAGAAGGCCAAAACACCGCTGTTCACAACCCGTCCGGATCTGGAGAGATCCGGCATGGGATTTACTGTGATGGAAACCTTTATGGACAGCCTGGAGATAGAGTCCAGGGTTGGTCAGGGCACCAGAATACGAATGACAAAGGAATTGAAAAGCAGGTAGGCTTGTTATGGATTATAGCGATGAAAACATCATCGATCTGATAAGGAAAGCTCAAAATGGTGACAAAGAAGCCCGGAGTGCCCTTATTGATAGTAACACAGGGCTTGTTTGGAGTGTTGTACGCCGGTTCAGGAACAGAAATGTGGAGACCGAGGACCTGTTTCAGATCGGCTGTATTGGTCTGATAAAAGCGGTGGACAAATTCGACCCATCCTTCAATGTCCGCTTCTCCACCTATGCAGTACCCATGATCCTGGGGGAGATCCGGCGCTATTTCAGGGACGATGGAGCCATCAAGGTCAGCAGGAGCCTGAAGGAGCTGTCTTTGAAGGCCCGGGATGCGGGAGAAAAACTTGAGCAGAAGCTGGGCAGGCCGCCAACAATCAATGAGCTGGCAGAGTTTCTGGGTGAGGAAGCTGAAAGCATTATCCATGCCATTGAGGCTTCCAGAGCTCCTGAATCTCTTTTCCGGGAATATGAGGATGACGATGGAAGCGAAAACAGGTTGATAGACCGGATTATATCCGATCAAATCAGTGATGAAACCGACACGGTGGAGCGGATTTCCCTCTATAACGCCATAAGGCAGCTGAGCAGCAGGGATAAGAGACTGATATGGCTGCGCTACTACTCGGGGCAAACCCAGCAGAATGTGGCCAAAAAACTTGGTATATCCCAAGTGCAGGTATCCAGGCTCGAAAAAAAGATCCTGGATACCTTAAAAAGCAAGCTGGAAGGATAGCGGAGGATGGAAAGAAAGCTATCTTATCCTCCTTGCCTCCAGATAGAAACGCTTCTCGTGGGCTTCGCCCATGGAGAAGGTCTTTCTGGGAAGAGCTCCGTCCAGGATAACAGTTTTAAACAGATCATTCTTGTCCATAGGAGAGAGGAAAAATCCCATGCTACCCTTTTCACGGCCAATCCTTTCCACCACATCATCACCATGGACATAATCCACGGTTGTGCTAGGGTTCTCTTTGATGAAGATATCAATAAAGCCCTGAAGGGTGGAAACATCAAGATTTCCCACCGGTTTTTCGACCATGAGATAACCCGTTGATGCTTCAGATACATAGCCTATCACATGACTTCCGGAAATAGGATCGGGTTTATGCGGTGTTACATAGGCTTTGCATCCCAGATCATTATAATGCCGGCAAAAAGCCTGGATAAACATTTCCGCATCCACATTAAAGAGCAGCCTGTGGATGGGCTCGAATATCAAGCCCTTATCGTGCAGGTTGACGACTTCCACGAGGGCGAATCGCGCCGGATGGTTTTCCCTTTCCTCGGGAGTGAGCGTATTTTTTATCTTTTCCCAACAGGCCTTTGCGGTGGCCAAAGAATGATTTCCGTCACCTGCGGCAAAGAGGTATGGATCCTGTGTCTCGGAAAGACTGTATTTTTCAGTGAAATGCTGGGGCTCAGAAAGCTTAACAAGGGATTCATAGATTCCTTCTATTGAGGCCTCATCATTTATCGCCCAACCCTTAATACTTCCTCCATTTTTCATGAGTTTGAAGTCATACACCTTGGTAAAGCTTTGCCTTTGGGAAAACAGGGGTTCAATGACCGTTTCATCCCGGTCATCGACCAGCAGCATTACATGGGGAAGCTCCAAAGGGGCGTTTTCTCTGATCCGGATCCGGGGCGGGAGTCTGTCCAATATGGTGCCTTCGGTAGCCCTGATCAGGCTTTTGGAGCCGGCTGAGTAATCGTATCTTTCAAGGTCAACCGCCAGGATCAGCCCGCAGCGCGTTCTTCCACTGGGAAAGCGTCTTTCCACAAGTATTACTGTATCTTTAAGCTCCTCAAACAGGTCATCCTGAAGGTATTCTCTCATTCTGGCGCTTATATCTTCAATTCGCTTTGCTTTGCTGTTTTCATCATCTGTCTCAAGATAAGCTTCAGGGAATATTAGCCCAAGGGTGGAAGGGCTATCCCCGACAAAATCCCTAACCTCTTCCCAGTAGCCTGGCTCCGAGGTATATTGATCGCAAGCAACCACCGACCATTTTGTCATGTCAACCCTTTGGCTCTTTGGCAGAAGAACCGATGCCACCGATATGCCCACGTCGTTTTTCATCTTTTCTGCTAACTGTTTATTGATCATGGTTTCATAGCCTCCTATATAAGCTTATCTGATTGTAAATGATATTGAAAAATATGTCAAACAAATAAAAGAATTCTCAAATTGATTTTTGGAATACTACTAATCAGGACATAAAATACATGTATGAATGGAGGTATCATGTCATGAGGGTTGGATTCGGAGGAGGCATAATCATTGGTGCGCTGGTTGGAGCAGCAGTTTCCCTGATGGCGGAGGAGAATTTTAACGTGAATCGTTCCATTCGGGCTATGAACCGTGCCGGAAGAAACATTTCCAGGTGCACAGGACGCTTTATATCATCTCTTACCCGAATGGTATAAAGGATACAACCTTGTGATATGGGGCGAAGGTATTCGTCCCTTTTCTTTTGCTGCGATAAGCCCCACGTAGTCTTTGATTCAAGAAAATAAGTTTGATTTTTTTCTTATCTTATATACCAGACAATACACATCATTATTATGCATTAAGATATAACTATTTCCTGTATTAAATAACTGTGCCTGTTTATCTTCTCGTATTCTGTCAAGATTCTTCCAGTGTATCTTTACAGCATTCAGTGGATTGTCAGCTGTGATGTAAAAACTTTGCAGATCGTTGGTTCTGACAATTTCAAATATTTTCATACCGGTCACATCCCTTCACTATTATTAATTCCATGAGTCATGCTAAATGTAAACCTACTATAGATACTTGTCATGATGTAAGAATAATTCTGTCCAAATATACCTGGTGAAATGGAATCACAGACTCAATTACATAAGAAGAACCGATATATTTGGCGGTTACTTCATTAACATCATCATGTTAAAGTGATAACGATGCACGGTATTGCTTTTCATCCGCATGAAATTCTGATATAATGGCGGAAAAATGTAAAAGGAGTCGGACACATGAGTGGGGATCAAGTTCAAATTCTTGTTGCAATGTGCATCTACCTTGTGGCTGTCATAGGGATAGGCCTATTCTATATGAAGACAGCAAATGAAAGC
>FZPS01000062.1_pt388 | contig 19918 bp, 17 predicted proteins | sample 1817821 | NCBI WGS metagenome assembly FZPS01 (sample SAMEA104158645, study PRJEB21678) | metagenome | place: Germany | collected 2015-04-21
TTGTTAAGGTGTTACTTGACCGTAATTTTTAAACCTTCTAGTCATCATGCTCATTTCCTCATCAGAAAGAATTACTGGCTCTCCAACACACTTTGCCCTGTAATACATTTCGGCGCAAAACTCAATCTCTTCTGCTGTGTTAAAAGCATTAGGTAAATCTGTTGAAACAGCTAATAACCCATGGTTTCCTAAAAATACTGCATTCCTATCCTTCATGGCTTCGAATGCATTTTCAGCTAGCTCCTGAGTTCCAAAGGTAGCATACTCAGCACACCTTACATCTTTACCTGCAAGGGCAATCATATAATGGCTAGCAGGTAAAGTCCAATGTAAACAAGATAAAACCCCAGAAAACATGGAATGACAATGGACTACGGAGTTACAATCTTCCCGTCTTTCATAAAATATCTTGTGAAGGTTATACTCACTGGAGGGTTTTCTATGGCCTTCTAATATATTACCGTTTAAATCCATAATTACTATATCCTCAGCCTTTGTCTTATAATAGTCTAAACCACTTGGGCTAATGGCCATTATTTGTTTTTCTCTGTCAAATATGCTGATATTACCCCCAGTTCCTTTAGTAAGACCATGTTCAATTAGTTTAATACAATACTCAACTATGGCTTCCCTTTCATCTTTCATCATCATAATATAAGTCCTCCTTTATCTTTTTTAGCTTTTTATAATCCTTATATAGGTTTGGTAATTAATAATCCTTATTAATAAGGTTTTTTACTTCCCTGCCCTCAATAAAGGCTTTCAGGTCCTCTGCCATTATATCAGCAGAAATATGGGCAGCATTTCTTGAAGCGCCTGCTATATGGTTGGTCAATGTTACATTATCTAATTTTAATATTGGATTATCTGGTTCAATAGGTTCTACCTCAAAAGTATCAAGGGCTGCCCTTGCTATAATGCCTTGTTTCAAGGCTAAATATAAATCCTCATAATTTACTAGGGGTCCCCTTGCTGTATTAACCAGTATGGCAGTACTTTTCATTTTCCTAAGCATATCCATATTAACCATCCCTGTAGTTTCAGGTGTTACCCTCATGTGCAAGGAGACAATATCAGAACTACTTAAGAGTGTATTTAAATCTACCAATTTTGCATTAGGGCTCTTAACCTCTTTCACATAGGGGTCGTAAACCAAAATGTCACATCCAAAACCCCTTAGATATTCACATACTTTAGCCCCAATATTGCCGTAACCCATAAGTCCAATGGTTTTGCTTGAGAGCTCAAATTCACTTTTATCATAAATGTAATAATCCTCTATCCATTTACCTTGCCTTATAGTTTCAAAGCTTCTTGCTATATTTCGTATTTCCGCAATAAATAATCCTACAGTAAATTCAGCTACAGCTGTACAATTTCTCCCCGGGGTATTGAAAACAGGAATATGGAGTTTTGTGGCTGCCTCTATATTTACATTAACAGCCCCTCCCCTAGTAACAGATATGGACTTTAATTTATTACCATGTTCTAAGACCCTTTTTGTGACAGGGGATGTGTGAACCACCAAATGATCCACATCTGAAATTCTATTAATTATATCTTCTTCATTACCCACGAATTCTGTTACCTCCCCATCACTATATTGGAGTGGGGTGATGGGAAAATCCACTGAAAAGTTTTCTATTTCAAGATTTTTTATATGCCCTAGCTTTTTCCTTAAGGTATCTTCAATAACTTCCTTCTTTATAAATAAATCTGTTATAGTTAATATCTTCATATATTTTACTCCTTCTACCTCTGTCCATAGGTGGCATTTTTACCATGCTTTCTATAGTAATGTTTATCCATAAGTACATCCTGTATCTGCCTTATGTCCCTATCTATAGAAATAGTTAAGTAGGCCATTTTTGCTATTTCTTCTAGAACAACACTATTATGTACTGCGTCATCAGGGGTTTTTCCCCAGGTGAAAGGGCCATGATTGGCAACTAAAATTCCTGGTACTGAAATGTAATCCCTTTTTTTCATAGTTCTTACTATTGCCTTTCCAGTATTAGCTTCATAGTCTCCGTTAATCTCTTCGGAGGTGAGTTCCGATGTACAGGATATTTCATTATAAAAATAGTCGCAATGGGTTGTTCCATAGCAGTCAATCCTTCTTTTGGCCTGGGCCCAAGCAGTGGCATATGTAGAGTGGGTATGGGCTACCCCGCCAATATCTTCAAAGCTTTTATAGAGTTCTAAATGAGTAGGTGTATCTGATGAGGGGCTGTAGTCTCCATCTACAGTCTTTCCTTCTAAATCCAAAACCACCATCATATCAGGTGTCAGCTTACCATAGGGTACACCACTAGGTTTTATAACCACCACTTCCGACTCCCTATCTATTCCGCTGACATTTCCCCATGTATAGATAACTAACCCTTTAGCAGCTAATTCAAGATTTGCCTCATAGACATCCTGCTTAAGCTGTTTTATCCTTCTTTCATCCAGGAATTTTATCATATCTAATCACCCCTCTTGCACATTTTTTCCCCTACCCTTTCAGCAACTTCATCTAAACATCCTAAATATTCAGCCACTTCTAAAATAGTATATTTATTCCTTACCTCTTTGGCGTACAAAAGAGCTTCTTTTATCTCTTCTTTAGTTAAGTTTAACTCCCCAATAGACGAGGGTGCCCCCATACTTTTCAACACTCCCCTAATAGTGTCTGAATCAGGAATTTTAGGAAGTATTTCATCCCTTATCTGAATCATGCTTTTTTTTACTTTTTCAGCATGGGCAATCCATTCATCCTTATTGAATATTTTGTTCTCATTCTCTTTATAAATCTGATTTGCACTATCTTTAAAAACTTCCTTAATCTTCATTTCATATTCATTCTTGTTAAGAGATTTTTCATAGGCTGTTTCAACATTTACCTGGTCATAATTTCTTGATAATATATCTTTATAAACTTCTATCATAACTAAGGTCATTACAGCTACTTCAATGCCATGAAGATGGATATTCTTATTGTTCATCATGGCCTTCATACCTATAAAATGAGCAAGATGATGCTCTGCCCCTGCAGCAGGCCTTGATTTTCCTACCCAATGCATGGCTAGTCCTGAAATCATCAAACCTTCCGTCAATATCTTTATGGCATTTTCTTCCCTTTCAGATATCTTTACTGCATTAGTAATTGCTCTTTCTACTATTTCATTTACCACATCTACGGTATTTTGACAGTAACTTTCTCCGTTTATAATATTAGATATCCTCCAGTCAAAGGCAGCAGTTTTTTTACATATCAAATCCCCAAATCCCGCTGCAACTAACTTAGGCGGCGCATTCTTCAATATATCAATATCTGCATAAATTGCCATTGGATTTGTAGCCTTAATGGTCTTCTTTATACCGTTTAGAACTAATAAGGATACCTCTGCTGAATAACCATCCATAGAAGGGGCTGTTGGAATTGATATATAGGGAATATTACATCGTGAGCCTACAAACCTTGCCAAATCATTTACAGCTCCTGAACCTACAGCTACTAAAAAGTCAATTGTCCCGTCCATATCCACCATTATCTTTACAATAGACTCCTCATTAGGTAATACTTGAGGTGTATCAAATAGGCATAAATCAAATTTGATATTACCCTCCCTTAATGAATACCTTATTAAGTCCCCTATAAGGCTGTTAAGGAAACTATCTATAATAATCAAGCCTTTTTTATAGTTGCTTCCAAGGTTTTCATTGATTTTGCTTAGTTTATAAATGGCGCCCTTATATATAGCAATATCCTTAATAGGCTGACTATGGATTAACCCACAACTACATTGAAAGGTATGGCTTGCCCACATATTATTTGGAATATTCATTTTATTCACCCTCTTTTATATTAGCCAGTCTGAATAAATCATTTTTAGTGTTTTTATATAAACTAATATAAATTTCATATATTTCATTGTAGATCATATTCCATTCTTCATCGGGTTCAATAATTTTTTTCGTCTTTACTATCTCCTTTACAAATTGACTGGGATTCTTATAGATACCTACCCCTGTTCCTGCTATTATGGCATCTCCAAAGGGAGCTCCCGTTGAAATATCTGGAACAATTATAGGCATATTTAAAACTGATGCCTTGATTTTCAACCAAATATCACTCTTGCTACCCCCACCCACAGACCTGAGTTCATTGATATGGACACCAATCTTTTTAGCTTCCTCGATATTATGCTTAAGGCCGAAGGCTGAACCTTCTAATATGGCCCTTATCATATCCTGCCTTTTTGTATCCAGTTTGAGACCAAAGTAAATGCCTCTTGCATTGCTATCCCATATAGGTGACCTTTCCCCTGCCATATATGGCAAAAATATCAGCCGATTAGATCCTACCCTAGCCCTACTTGCCTTTGCACTCATATGCTCAAAAGAGCTAGTTTCTTCAGATTCTCTCTTCTTTTCTCCCTGGTACAAATTATCTCTATACCATTTCAAGCTAGCACCAGTAGTACTCATAGCACCACAAATCATAAAAATATCTTTTGTAGGGCCATACATTCCAAAAAGTAATCCTGGTTCTCGCCACCTATCCACACAGATATTAAGAACAGTAGATGTGCCACTTATCTCCACAGCATCTCCTATTTTCACCGCTCCCGCTTCTAGGGTAGCCGCTGACCCATCCACAGTTCCACAAACCACTGCTGTGGATGTGCTTAGACCTGTAAGATTAGCAGCTTTCTCACTAACTGTACCTATAACATGGGTAGTATCATAAACTTCGGGAAATAAATCTATATCATACCCTATAAGGTCAGCAAGATCCTTGGACCACATATTTTGCTTAATATCAAAGACTCCCATTAGGCTGGCATGGGAGATATCTGTAGTTACCCCGCCTGTCAGCATATAATTGATATATCCGTTTATTTGTAATATCTTATAGGTCCTCTTATATAGGTCTGGTTCATTATTTTTATACCATAAGATCTTTGATGACAAATAATATGGGTCTATTCGATTTCCTGTTATAGCCTTAACCTTTTGGCTACCTATTTTTTTTTCTAAATAATCAGTTTCAGGCTGGGACCTTCTATCCATCCAGATCAAACCATTCCTTAAAACCTTGCCATCTTTATCAATAGGCACCAGGGTAGGTGCTTGGGAACTGACACTTAAGGCTGATATTGCCTTTTTATCCACTCTACCTTTGCTTATAACTGACCTAATAGTCTCAACAGTAGCATCCCACCATTCATGGGGATTCTGTTCTACCCAGCCTGGTTTTACAAAGTATGTTGGATATTCAATACTATGTTCAGCAATTTTTGAGCCGTCCTCATTAAACAGAACTGACTTCACATTGGTAGTTCCTATATCTATTCCCAGTAAAAGTTTAGTCATTTGAAACACACCTCATTTATAATAATCCCTTTATGGTTTCTCCCATGGTTTCAAGTAATAAAAAACATGATGTGGCACCTGCATCTAACACTCCCCTTGAGCGTTCTCCCAACCTGCTTGCCCTGCCTATTTTTGCAACAAGGTCTATGGTTGAATTTTTACCTTCCTCAGCTGCTTTCAACATCTTATCAATGGCTTCAGAAAACCCATCTTCAATACCATCTTTAAATGCTTTCTCAGCAGGAATTAAAGTGTCCAACATGGTTTTGTCCCCAAGCTTTGCATTACCTAAATCCCTTATTCCTTTTAGTGCATTAGCTAGCATATCAGCAAATACCTCTTTGTCTATTTCTTCCTTCCCATCTGTTGTTTTAGACATTTCAAAGAACATTGTTCCATAAAGGGGTCCCATTGACCCTCCTATTTCCATCATTAAAGCCATGGCTAGCTCTTTTAGACTATCCGTTAAATTAAGGGCTTTACCTTTTATTCTTTCTCCACATATGGTAAACCCCTTATTCATATTTATCCCATGATCCCCATCGCCGATTTCCCCGTCTATTTTGCTTAAATAATCCTTATTATCCTGTATGGTTTTTATTAAGCTTTCTACAATAACTTTCCCGTCCTTGTTTTTAAAACTACTCATGGTGACTTCCCCCTTTAAAATATTTATAAAGAAAGATTTATTAGTTTTCAATCGATAATACTTCTCATTTCATTTCTTTCATTCCAATGTACTTCATAGTCATTTCTAAGGTTCTTAAATAGCTTAAATATATTCTTATATTTTTTATTATGATATATATTGGCAGTAAATTCCTTATCTATTAATACATTTGTGGTAGAACAATCCCTTTCAATACCTAATCCAACCTTAAGGGCAGCTACTATTCCCTTAATACCTAACTCCTTATCTGCCACCCTTATAATTCCCTTCCCTAGGCAATCAGCTGCCATCTGACAAAGGGTATCGTTCTTTGCTGCCCCACCAGAAATAAATATCTTTTCACTGGTTTTAGGCAAAGATTCAAAACAATCGCAAAGGGACATAACAAGACCTTCAAAGGCAGCCCTCATCAAATTTTCTTTATTATGGGTGGATTTAAGACCGAAAAAACTACCTGTAGCATTAGGGTTTCTAAAAGGAGCCCTCTCTCCTTGTAAATAAGGATGATATATAATTCCATTGCTACCTATGGGAACTTCTTTAATTATTTTTTCTATACTCTCATGGGTCTCTCCAGGGTACAACAGCCTTCTTACCCATTCAATGGCTGATGCTCCGCTAAGGGTGGGCATTATACAAATATAGTTGTCCTTATGTATATGGGAAAGTATAAGTCCCTTTTCGAAATCTATATCAGTATCCCTTATTATGGTCTGATTTGCCAAAGTAGTACCCACTATTGTACAGGCATCCCCTACATTTACAACACCCAGTCCAATGGCCGCAGCAGCCACATCAATGGCTCCGGCTATTACTGGTATTCCCTCACACAACCCCGTTACTTTACTTGCTTCCTTTGTTACTGCTCCTATTATTTCACAGGAATCTCTAGGTACAGCAAACATATCCATACATTCTGAAAGATCCATAACATCTAATATTTCCTGGGAAAATTTTTTAGTTCTTAAATTCATCAGGGCAGTAGTCATGTCTGTATAGTCGCTGGAAATTACGCCAGTCAGCTTATAATTAAGCCAGTCCTTGCAGTGAAAAATTTTATAAATCTTATTAAATATATAGGGCTCCTTTTCTTTTACCCACCGAAGTATAAGAAAATTCGAACCTGCATAAAGAGGGTTTGCATTATTGTCAATACATAATTTGTCTATTTCATCCCTATTTCCCAGGTCTAAATGCTTCGTTCTTGTATCATTCCACAAAATAGCATTTCCAACAGGGACCCCATCCTTGTCTATAGCCCAAAGACCGTCCCCTTGTCCTGTGATGCCAATCCCTTTAATATCCTTCCAAATTTGTAGATTGTTTTCCTTCAACTTTACCAAGATTTTACATAGGCTTTCCCAAAGCTCAGTCATATCCAACTCACATGAATCCTCTGAGGGCATCAGCAATCTTACATCCTCAGAAACTGTATCAATAAACTTACCATCCTCTGATATTATAGATGCCTTGATACAGGTAGTTCCGGCATCAATTCCTAGAAAAACCATATCCTACCTCCTGAAAAACAAAACTTAAAATTGCTTTAATCCCATTGTGTCAACTTCTACATCTATTAATTCTTTAAGTTCATCATCTAGTTTCATAAGAGTTAAAGTGATACCCATCATTTCCAAGGATGTAAAATAATTTCCTACATATGACTTATAAACCTTCAAGCCCTTTTCAGCTAGTATTTCTTCTACCTTATTGTATACAATGTATTGTTCCATCACTGGTGTTGCCCCTAAGCCGGACAATAAAACTACCACTTCATCCCCTTCTATAAAAGGCATATCAGGGATAATAATATCTAACATTGCCTCTGCCATCTCATCAGCAGTTGCAAGGTCTGAAACCTTTATACCCGGTTCTCCATGATGACCGATCCCTACCTCCATAGTACCTTCCTTGATTTGGAAATTAGCTTTGCCCACAGATGGAATTACACATGGTGTTATTCCTATACCAACACTTTTAGTATTATCAATAGCCTTTTGTGCAGCAGCTATAACTTCATCTAGGCTCCCACCTAAGGATGCCTTTCCACCGCCAACTTTCCACATAAGTATTTCCCCTGCCACACCCCTGCGCTTCTCTGATTCATCTTTAGGTGCAGAGGCAACATCATCGTTGGCCACCACTGTTTTAACCTCAATCCCTTGCATTTCTGCCATCTTCATTGCCATCTTTACATTCATATTGTCCCCTGCATAATTACCGTATAGACAGGCAACACCTTTGCCAGCATTGGCTTCTTTGAATGCATCCAAGAATGCCTTAGCTGTAGGAGAGGAAAATATTTCACCCACTGCAACAGCATCTACCATATTTTTACCCACATAGCCAATAAAAGCTGGTTTATGTCCTGAGCCGCCCCCAGTGACAATACCTACTTTTCCTTCTATAGGTGCTTCTTTATATTTTATAACTCTAGAATTATCTGTGGCAGAGACAATATCCTTATGGCATTTCACAAATCCCTTCAGCATATCTTCTACAACAAAATCTGGGTTATTAATTATTCTTTGCACTTATCTTCCACCTCCCAAGATAAAACTTTCCTCGTACTCCATTATCTTATCCACCTTAGCAGTAGAGCCTCCACCCTGAAATTCTGAATTCATCCATATTTTTGTTAGTTCCTTGGCAAGTTCTGGGCCAACAACCCTTGAACCCATAGTCATTATTTGAGCATTGTTGCTCATTCTAGACCTTTGGGCTGAATAGATGTCATGACATACTGCTGCCCTTATGCCCGGTACCTTATTGGCTGCAATTGCCATTCCAATGCCAGTTCCGCAAAGCAGTATTCCCCTATCATGCTTACCCTCAGAAACTGCACTGGCAACCTTAACAGCAGTATCGGGATATAAGGACGGGTCTGTGCTATAAACACCATAGTCCTCTGTCATATAACCTAAACCTTGTAAAAGTTCTATAATAACCTGTTTTAAATCAAAAGCTGCTTCGTCACAACCTATAGCTATTTTTTTCATAGTTATCTCCCAATATAATGAACTCAATTATCCATTATATAATCTCCTTTCCTAGATTTTACAACTAAGGTATTAATATAACCTTTAAAGTCCCTTCTTCACCTTTCTCTGCGACCTTAAATGCCTCTTCCCATTGATCTAATGAAAACTTGTGGGTTACAACACCTTTAGTAGGCAATTTCCCTTCTTCTATCCACTCTGCCACAGGCTCATAGCAGTAAGGACTCAAATGGGACCCAAATAAATCTAACTCTTTTCTATCACTTATAATACTCCAGTCCACAGTGGTTAGTTCCCCAAATACGCTGAACTCCACAAATGTACCCATTTTTCTTATTGCCTCTAAACCTTGTTTGACACTTGATGGATGACCTGTAGCTTCTATATAAATGTCGCATCCGTATCCATCAGTCATTTTATGGATCTCCTCCACTACATTAACTTCCCTTGGATTCATTACTATATCCGCTCCAAATTCTTTAGCTAAAGCCAAGCGGTCCTCTTTCATATCTAGTACAACTAGTTTTTTAGGGTTTTTCATGGCAATATAACCAACCATTCCCAATCCCAATGTCCCTGCACCTGATAGAACTACAACATCCTCGTTAGTAACTTTACCTCTATCTACACAATGCTTTGAACAGGCATAAGGTTCTATCAATATAGCCTCATCTATAGCCAATTCCTCTGACACATGATAATTAAGTGCTTCTTTGGGAAGCCTCATATACTCAGCCATGCCGCCATTAACATTGTTTTGGAATCCATAAACATCATGTTTTTGGCACATCCAATGCCTTCCTGTTTTACAGAATTTGCATTCCCAACAGGGAACAATCTGTTCTGATATAATCCTATCACCTAGCTTAAAGTCTCCCTTTGCATTTCTACCAATTTCAACAACTCTACCGATAAATTCATGTCCTGGTATCATAGGTGCCTTAATATAAGGTGGGTTACCTTCGCCACCCCAAAAACTTGGTGCTCCATGATATGCCTTTAAATCTCCCGCACAAATACCACAGGCTTCAATCTTTATAATTATCTCACCTTCATCCGCTCTTGGAACGGGTATTTCTTCTAATTTATAAACACCTGGCTTATGTGCAACAAGGGCCTTCATTTTTTCTGGTAATTTAATTGACATAAAAGTTCCCCCTTCTGGTTAAATGTTAAATATTATATATAACAGGCATATTACAAGGTCATATACCAGCTATATTAATCTCCTTATCATCAAGATTACTGGGCTAATATTTTTTCCCCAGTTTCTACATGAAATAGGTGGGTCTTCTCTGATTTAACCTCTAACTTAACAACATCTCCTTTTTTATAACGTCTATCATCGGTGGTTGTGAGAGTTAGGAAATCTTCACCTACCCTAAAACTTATTTTCCTCTCTTCACCTAAGTTTTCAAATACTGAAATGGCTACATTAGACCCCTTACTCTCCTCTCCTACTATATATATATCAGTAGGTCGTACACCTAAACGTAGCATCATACCATCATGAATAACTGAATAAAATCTTTCTGGTACAGGTATTAATATATCCCCCTCTAAAAATTTAAAAAAGTATCCATGGTCAGTTTTTCGCACCTTTACTGTTATAATATTCATAGGTGGTTCCCCTATAAAACTGGCAACAAATTCATTGACAGGGTTGTCATAGACCTCAAAAGGTGTACCAAATTGCTGGAGTTTTCCCTCATCCATAATGGCAAGTTTATCCACTAAGGACATAGCCTCCAGCTGATCATGGGTCACTATTATAGTAGTACATTTCATTTCATTATGAAGTCTTTTAATCTCTGTTCTTAATACCTGCCTCATTTTGCCATCCAGATGTGACATTGGTTCATCTAATAATAGTAATCTGGGTTTTCTAATGATTGCCCTTGCCATGTTAACCCTTTGCTTTTGACCCCCACTTAGCTTGTTGGGTTTCATATGAAGCAAGTCCTCTATTTTTAATAAGGGGGCAATCCTATTTATTTCTTCTTTTATAATTTTATTGTCAACATTCTTAGCCCTAAGATTAAAGGCGATATTTTCATAAACTGTAAGGGGTGGGTAAAGGGCATAATCCTCAAAAGCAAGACCTATACCCCTTTTATGAGGTGGTACATCATTTACAACGGTATCTCCTATTTGAATGCTACCTTTTGTTATATCTTCTAAACCAGCAATCATTCTAAGGGTTGTGGTCTTACCACATCCAGAAGGACCTAATATACCGATAAATTCCCCATCCTCACACTCTAAGGTTAAATCATTTACAGCATAGGGATTCAATGTTTTGTTCTTTTTGTTCTTTTTCTTCTTTTTGTTTTCATATCTCTTATAAAGGTTTTTTAATATCAGCTTAGCCACAACATTTCACCCCTAACAATTCATTTTGATTATGTCTATATATATATTCAGAAGTATTAGCGTCAAAGAACAGGGCCTTTTTCGTATCTATACGAACAAATATGTCAGTATCCATATTTATTTGCAGATCATTGGGAGCAGTTAATCTTAGTAACTGATCGTTTACATCTATAACCAATATAGTCTTATTCCCAATAGGTTCTACACTATAAACTTTGCCTTCCATATATTCTTCATTTTCTTTATTTAAGCTAAATGAAATATCATTTGCCCTTAGACCAATTTTAATATTGTTGTGGTTATTTTCCTTTAATACCTTAGCTACATCATCTTCTACCCTATAGTTGGCATCCTGACCAAGCACCTTCATGTTAATTTCATCATCTTTATATATTAGGTTAGCACTGATTATATTTATTTCAGGTTCCCCTATGAATCTTGCTACAAACTCATTTGCTGGAGTTAAGTAGACTTCATCCCCCGTCCCTATCTGGAGTATTTTACCCTCATTGATAATAGCAATTCTATCCCCTAGACTGAGTGCCTCCATGTAGTCATGGGTTACATATATTGTTGTAGTATCGAATTCACTTTGCATTTCCTTAAGCTCTGCCCTCATAAAATGCCTTAGCTTGGCATCTAAATGGGCTATTGGCTCATCCATTAAGAATACGTTTGGATCTCTGACCAAACATCGTCCTAATGCAGTCCTCTGTCTCTGCCCATTACTAACCTGGCTAGGCAGCCTATCTAATAGCCTATCTATCTTCAGCATACTAGCAACCCTATGAACTTCCTTTTTTACTGTTTCCTCGTCTTTCTTATAAAGAGGACTTCTCATAGGCGAAGCTATGTTATCAAATATGGTCAAATGGGGATATAATGCATAATTTTCAAATACCATGGAAATATTTCTTCTTGCCGGCTCCACATTATTAACATTTACATCATCTATCCTTACTTCACCCTTATCTGGAAACTCAATTCCGGCAATAGTTTTTAAAATGGTTGTTTTGCCTGCCCCAGCCGGACCAAATAAAACAAAGAATTCCTTGTCCTTAACCTCCAGGTTAATGTTATCTAGAGCAGTCAGATTACCAAATTTCTTAGTTATATTAAAAAGTTCAATTTTTGCCATTTTTCATCTCTCCTTACCCTTTTACTGCTCCAAAACTTAATCCTCTTACAAGATGCTTTTGAATCAAAAGTGCTAACACTACTTCCGGAAGTGCAGCTACCCCTGCTGCAACTGCCATTTGTCCATAATGAACTGTATCGGATCCTATATATCTTAGTGCTGCTACAGTTACTGTCTCTATTTCAAATCCACTAAGTAAAAGTGGGAAGGTAAAACTATTCCAAGCAAATATAAAAGCCAATAATGAAGAGGCTACTAAACCCGGTTTAATTAGGGGTACTAATACTCTTAAAAACACATGATACCAAGAATAGCCATCTAGGTTTGCTGCTTGCTCTATTTCTACTGATATCTCTTCAAAATACCCTCTGAGAACCCATATTAACAGAGGCAAGGTTATAAGCTGATAAACCCAAATGAGACCGAAGTAAGTATCATAAAGACCTATCCTTTGATAAATCATAAATAATGGTAATATAACCAATATTTCAGGTGCAAATTTGAAAGAGAGTATGGTGAAGGCCAAGTTCTCTTTTTTTGCAAAATTATAACGGGCAAAAGCATAGGCCGCTGGTACGCCAACAAGTACTGATAAAAGTACTGCCCCACCACTTACAATAATATTATTTAAAAAAGCCTTCATATAATCTGTTCCCTCAAGCAATACGGCCCTGTAATTTTCAAGGGTGGGTTTAAAAATAAAGGTTGTATTGTACATTTGCATATCACTTTTAAATGATATAATCACTAACCATATTAATGGGAAAATTGCAAATATGCTATATAAAATAAGTATCGTATTAGATGAAACATCTTTAAATACATTCCTAAATTTATTTTTCATACATTGCCTCCTTAATTTCCTTGTGCATTTTGCTGTCCCTTTAACCATGCACCTATAAGTTTTTGACTTATAAAATATATAACTGCCCACAAAACTAGCAAGTAGGGTACTGCCTTTCCAAGGTTTGAAAATGCAAATCCCGTATTATATCCCGTTAAGGATAAGTTCATCAGAGTATCTCCAGGACCACCTTTTGTTAAGGCAAAAATAATTCCATATTCTTGCATTGACGCCATTAACCTAAATAATAAAGCAATGTAAATAAAGGGTTTAAGAAGTGGTAGTGTCAATGTCTTAAATGTAAACCATGGGGACCCACCATCGATTTTTACAGACTCGTATGGTGATTTTGGCAATGATTGAAGTCCTGCTAACATAAGTAACATAACAAAGGGCGTATAAACCCAAAAGTCTATCATACCTGCCGTTAACATTGCTGTTTTAGCAGATGATCCCCATGGGAAATTAAATACCCCAAATATATTTAAGAACTTTTCTACAATACCCACAGAATTGTTTATCATAAGCTGCCAAATCAGGGTAGCTATAACTGGTGCTATCATTAAAGGAAATATTAAAATAATCCTTAAGGCCTTTGTAAATCTGCTTTCCCTCACTAATAAAAGTGCCAAGCCTAGCCCTGCTACCATTTCAGTACCTGTTGTTAAAATAGCATATTGAGCTGTTACCAAACATGCATGCCAAAAATCCCTTGACTTAAACATGGTTATCCAATTCTTAAGTCCTATAAATTTATAATCTACTGACCTAAAAGAGAAATTTGTCAGCGAATAATAAATTGCAGTTGCAAACGGATATAGTATACCAATGGTTAACAGGAGTGCTGGAAGTATAATAAGGTAAGGTCTTGCTTTAACAAGGAATGGAATTTTATTTTCCTCTTGTTTAATTTTCTTTGGATTATTTTGATCTTCTGTTCTCTTTTCTATCTTTACTGATGTCCCCATTTAATCCTCCTCCTCTTGGATTAATCTTAGGAGGATTAACCTCCTTGTGTTTCTTACTATATTTAAAAACTATTTCTCCATAAATAATTTTTAAAACTACTTATTTTATTTTTATTTACTTAATAACCAAAAGCCTTATATAAAATTTAACAGATTAGGGGGAGGATTACCCCCCCAGCCAATCTGTTCATTGTTTTTATTCAGCTTCTACATCTGCTACAATTTCATCCATTTTTACTTTCAATTTATCCATAGCCTCTTGAACTGAACTGTATTTACCAGCTACTATATCTTGAAGTGTAGCTGCCCATTCAGTAGTTGTTTGGAAGAAGTGAGGTTGTGGTGTAAATTGTATTGTTGTTCCTGGTACTGTATCATCAAATGCTTCTATATAGCCAGTGTTTGATGCAAGTATATCTTGAACTTCTTTGCTTTCGAATACTGATTTTCTAGGTGGATCCACAGCATTTCCTTCTGTGATAGACCATTTTTGGTAATCAGCAGATGTGAAATATTGTAAGAACAACCAAGCAGCTGTCTTATTCTTTGAAGCTTCATTTATTGCCATAGCCCATGTCCAAAGGTTAGAGTTAACTTCTGTTTTTCCTTCTGGAAGTGGAGGTGCAACCCATGCTAAATTTCCAGCTTCTTTAGAAGCCCCTGCTGGGTTTTGAAAATATCCATTACATGTAGCATCAAATAACATTGCAGCCTTGCCTGCCCCGAAATCAGCACCAGCTTGATACCATGTGTAGCTAGACCATGATGGAGCTCCACCAGCTTTTATTAGGTCAACCCACATTTCAGTCATTGCCACAGCTTCAGGGGAGTTAACTTGAGATACTAATTTTCCATCTTCGATAGTGAAATCTACTGCACCATAGTTAGAGTAAGTAGTCATATATCCTGGATGTATTGTTGCCCAGTTTCTTGTTCCACGAAGTGCCAATGGGTATGTTCCTTCTCCTTCAAACTTTTGAAGTTCTTTACTGACAGCTAAGAGTTCTTCCATTGTTTTAGGAACTTCTAATTTCTTTTCATCAAATACTCTCTTGTTGTATGCTAAAACATTTGATTCAAAACCCAAGGGCAGTGCCCATAGTGGACCTGTACCAACCTTATGTCCGGCTTTTAAGTCCCATCTTAGACCTCCGATAATACCTTCATAAAAGTCATCTACGTTATAATCGGGATCTACCATGTTAGGGTCATTTAGGAATGTATCCAAGTCAGCAGTATATCCAGCTGGGGCATATTCCCAAATTTGATATGCTCCTGTCATGAATAGATCAGGGTCACCTGAGCGGGAGTTTAGGGCTATTGTAAGCTTGTCAAAGTAGTTTTCCTCTGGAGTTAGAGAATACTCCACACTAATTCCAGTCTTTTCCTTAAACTCAGGAATTTTTTTGATAATTGCCTCCGCATAGGGATGTTGATTAAACATGACCTTGAGGGTTGTTCCACTTGCCATTTCCCAATCAAAACCTTCTTGGGGAGGTGTTTCTTCACCCTCTTTGCCAGTTTCTTCTGGTGGTTTTGAACATGCCATCATGTTCAAGGATAAAACCAATACAACCATTACAATTACAAGAACTTTCATACCTTTAGCTTTCTTCATGTTTCCCCTCCTTAAATATTTGTTATTTTGAATAGCACAGGAAAATGCTATCCCTTAATTAATATTTTATCTGCTTAGGTAATCGAATACAATGAAATTTATTACTAAACTTAGCACTTTTATATGTTAGTTTTTTAACTAGCATTATCAATAATAATATATTTATAATGTTCATAATATTTTTAACATTAGCTTATATATGGCATAAGTGATGATATGTGTTACAATACTTATAGTAATAATCCTATTTGATATCTTTATATGTTTTCTCTGGTGTAATTCAAGGGGGTTGGAATAATGAAATTCTTTAGCATAAGAAATAAAATATTCATGTTTTATGCATGCTTTGTTCTAATCTTTTTATCATTAAGTGGCTATATACTTTATTCATTATTTTATAATACCCTTAAGGAGCATCAAATCAATTACTCCATAGAGCTAGCAAATAAAACCCGATATAATTTAGAATTCTTTTTAAATTCTGTAAATAATACAGCTTCAATTATTTCCAATAACCAAAATATAATTAAAGGTTTGTCTGATACTGATGCTTCAAGTAAGGCTTCTATAAATACCATACTTGAGAATACTGTAAGTGCACATCAATACTTAAAGGGAATCTATATAATTGGGCAAGATGGCAATGTTTACGTTAGTGATTGGGGAATAAATTCAGAAGCCTTGGTCCATACATTTCAAGACTTTATGAACTCTGATTCTCAAGATGAGGTCTTCTTTAAGGATTCCTATACATATAAGTACCATCATTCTTCAAATACCCGTACACTAACCTATACTGTGCATATTTATGATTATAAAAATAAGATTAACTATGGTCTTTTAATAATTGAAATAAATTATGATATTCTCCGTGAGCTAATCTCAACTACCTCTGCAACCCTTGAAAATAAAATGTTGGTTGTAGATCCAAATGGTGAGACTTTATTCACTTTTCCCTTTAATGCATATCTAGATGAAATCATTTTTAATCATCCTGAGGTGTTATCAGAAAATACCTTAAGGTTCACAGATAAGGTTTTTGGTACAGAAAGTATAATAGTCTCTGATACAGTTAAGTATAGCAATTGGAAAATAATAAGCATTCATCCCTTAAACAATATACTTGAAGATATACAAAAGCTCTTTGATGAGTTGGTAAGAATTATGATTATATTTTCCATAATTACAGGGATTGCTGCCTATGCTTTTTCATATAGCATAACAAAACCCATTATGATTCTCTCCGGTAATATGAAGGAGGTAGAAATGGGAAACTTATCAGTAAATGTAAAAGTTAAGAATAATGATGAAATTGGTGAATTAACAAAATCCTTTAATAAAATGGTTAAAAGAATTGATTTATTAATAAAAAGATCAATTGAAAACGAAAAGCTAAAATCTGAAATGGAATTTAAAATATTACAGGCCCAAATAAATCCTCATTTTTTGTATAATACCTTAGATTCAATTAGGTGGATGGCTACTTTACAGGGCACTTCTATAATAAGCACTATGGTTTCAGCAATAATAAATTTATTAAAATATAATTTTTCAAGAAAGGATACCCTGGTATATCTTAGTGAAGAGATAGAAAGTGTCAAGGACTACATTTCAATACAAAAGTTTAGATATGGGGATATGTTTGATATAAAATATGATATTCCTAAAGATATTCTAGAATACAAAACAATAAAATTTATTATGCAGCCTATTGTAGAAAATGCAATATTTCATGGCTTTGAGAATATTGAATATATAGGTGTAATCCAGATATCTGCATATATTAAGAATAACTTTCTATACATTTTGATTTCTGATAATGGTGTTGGTATGACTGAAGAGGAATTACAGAATGTAATACACAGAAAGCCAAGTAAAAAACAATACCTGGATATAGGTATAAAAAATGTAGATAATAGAATAAAGTTTTATTGTGGTCAAGAGTATGGGTTATTCCTATCAAGTACAAAATACATTGGGACAACTGCCACATTTAAACTCCCCACCGATATTAAGCTTTAAATATCCAAAGTCAGTTATCTGAGATGTTTCTTTTGAAATTCCTTACAGGATATTCCTGTTTTCTCTTTGAAGACTCTACTAAAATAATAAGGATTATCAAAGCCTACCTTTTCAGCTATTTCATATATCTTATAGTAGGATTCCTTCATAAGTTCTTTGGACTTTTCGATCCTATAATTAGTTAGAAAAGTAGAAAGGTTTATACCTGTTTCTTGTTTAAATAGTAAACTTAAATAGGTTTTACTTATTTGGGAGTATTCTGCAACATCCTCCAGGGATATATTTTTTTCATAATTCAATTTAATATATTTGATGCTTTCATTGATATAATGGGAATAACCTTTTTCTTCATTTAACGTAACTATAAAATTATAGATACCTTTTATATACATTTTAACAGCATTAAAATCAGCAATTTTATCAAAGTATATGTATCTAAATTTTTCATCATTAATTATTTCCTCTTTAGCAAACCTTTCTTGGTAAATCAACTTTGCCAAACTTATAAAATCAATAAAAAGCTTTCTAACACCCGTCTTACTAAATGTTCTATAGGCTTTATCAAACTGTTCATCTATATACTTATATATTTCCTCCATATTAGCATCATCAACATAGCTTCTTACTATATGTGGCTTAATCTTGATATTTTCGTCACCTATCTCTTCAAAGTTCCTATTGTAATGAATCACCTTTTTCTCACTAAAAAAACACCTCTCACAGGCTGTTTTTGCCTCAGTTAAGAGCCTAGGTATATCATAAATTTTACTTCCTATGGAGCTAATTCCGAAAAATAAGTCTAAGTCAAAAAATTGTTTTAAATTTCTATTAAGTATTTCTATTATATCCTCCTGTTCCTTGTCATAGTATTCTGTCTTAAAGTCAATATTATATAGGTAACAAAGATGATTATCTATAATCATCATGGCCTGCCTAACATTTTCCTTTCTAATATATATGCTTGGTAGGTTTTTGAAAAAGTCATTTTTACTTATATCATAATCTAAGTCCTCATTATTGAATATCTTGGCATAGGCTACAAAGAAATTCTTGAAAACCTTTCCATGGTCTTCATTAATCAACTTCTCATATTCAATTTTGGAAATATCCGAAAGTATAGCCTTTTCCAAGGCATAATATAAGTAATCAGTTTTTATTAAATTACTTAAATCATCTTTCCTGGCGGGAATTATTTCACCGGATATCTTCTTTAGCGTGTTTAGCAAATTATCTGGTGACAAATCAGTTTTCAATATAAATTCAGTTGCCCCGATTTTTACCGCTTTTTGGGCATAGGAAAATTCATCATAATGGGTCAGTATAATAGATTTTAAGTCTTTCTTTTTTTCCTTAATCCTTCTAATTACTTCTAGACCATCTATAACTGGCATTCTAATATCTGTTATCAAAATATCTGCATTATATTTATTAAAAAGTTCAACAGCCTCTTCTCCGTTCTTAGCTTCCCCTACAATAACAAAGCCATTCTTTTCCCAGTCTATAGTGGTTCTTAAGCCCAGTCTTACTAAAACTTCATCGTCAGCTATTAACACTTTTATCAAATGTATCAGCCCACTTTCAGTATATTCACAATACTAAATCAACTTTATTATATCATTAATCCATTCTAAATTAAAGATTCTATAAATAATGGGGTATTAAACATTAATAAAATTTAAAAAAATATATCTTCTTGTTTGTTAAAAGTTTTGAACTATGGATAACAACAGAAGATATATTTTTTACTTATTCATTTTTTATAGTTTGCTAGTTATAGTGAACTAGCTTTTTTTGTTTCCTTTATTTATCGTCAAATGCAACTACTCTAGCCAAGCTGGATTCTCCACCTTCCCATCTCCATGGGAATATTCCAATAATCATTCTTCCGCTAGGTAAGTTAACTAAATCTCCACCTACACACTCAG
>FZPS01000052.1_pt285 | contig 19913 bp, 34 predicted proteins | sample 1817821 | NCBI WGS metagenome assembly FZPS01 (sample SAMEA104158645, study PRJEB21678) | metagenome | place: Germany | collected 2015-04-21
CCACTTTCTTGGTAACCAACAATGCCACCAACATAACTTCCAGCTTTAATACTTCCTGTTACCGATAGATTTTGAATTGTTCCTTTACCAAAGCGTCCAAATAAACCTTGGTAACTATCCGTTGTGTTTCGATTTAATATAAATTGAGCGTTATTACCATCAAAAGAACCATAGAACGGTTTTCCATTAATACCGATTGGACTAAAATCACCAAGGTTAAAAGTTAGTTTCCCGTCTGCAACTTTATAAAAAACGCCTTCAAATGTATTACCATTTTCAATTTTACGTTTTAAATCAACTAAGTCTTGAACTTCACGTATAATAAATGGACGACTTAAAGAACCAATACCATTAATGATGTTAATTTCAATAAGTTCTTCAGAACGCGATTTAATTTGTATATTTGCATGATCTGTAAAATATCGAAGTTGCGGATAATATCCATAACTTGACGTAATATCTTCAAATTTCCAATAACTTGTAGCATTTGCAAATTTGCTCGGCATATTGGTAAATAATTCTTCTGTTGTTAATCCTACAACACCTTCTGTCGTATTTTTAACAGCAGATGGTTTTACTTTTCCATCGGGTTGATCATAGTTTGCGATAACCGTAATGTCATAGTAAAGATTTACACGATTTGTTTTATTCGTATATGGCGATCCGCTATAGCTTGTTCTATTTTTGTTATAAGCACCGATTACACCACCAACATTATTTGTCGCTGATACTTTACCAGCATTATATCCATTTGTAATATTTAATGGTGTCTGCGCTGTTGAATAACCAGTTGTACGATAAACATAAAGGTATGTATAACCTACAAGTCCGCCGACATAACTATTACCAACAACTTCTCCGCGATTGTACATTTGCGTTAATGTACCGACATTTAAAAAACCTACAAGTCCACCGACATAGTTTACACCGGTGATGTTTGCTGTATTATACACGTTACGTATGGTACTACCCGTATTCACTTGACCAACAACGGCTCCGACATAGTTTTGACCTTTAATAAAACCAGAAACACTAAAATTTTCTACAACGGCATTTTGTATAAAACCAAAAAGACCAACATAGTTGGTTGTTTCTTTATTTATTGAAAGTTTAAAGTTAACGCCTGAACCATCGAAAGTTCCTGAAAAAGGTTTTCCGCTAGTACCAATTGGCGTAAAATCACCTAAGTTAATTTCACTAATGCCTGCAGCAACGACAATAACTTTTCCACTGAAGGAATTTCCTGATGCAACTTCACTAGCAAGTGTGTACATATCTTCTGCACTACCAATAACGTAAGGATCTGTCTCCGTTCCAGCCTCACTCATAAATGTTGTTGCATATGCCGGTTCTCGGTACGCAATCATTGTAGAATCATGGTGTGTTGTATTTTTCGTGGTGTTGATTACATTTAATAAAATGAGAAAACTTACTAAAAAGAACAATGAAGCGATTACAACTAGAATCAACCTATTTCTTTTCACCTTGTCAACTCCAATCCCGATAAATAATAAAAGATAGACTATGTGCCAGTGCAAATAGTCTATCTTATTAACGCGATAGTCGTACGTGCAACTGGCTACCATTTTACAGGCCCTATAGCTTTGCGTCGCCAGATTTCTCTGGGTTTGCCGATTAACTTGATTTTGATTTGTATATATATATACAACTATGTCTCTACACTATTATTATAGACTAATTGCAAGTAAATTGCAACCAAAATTGCATATTATAGCACTTTCTAGGGAAAAAACATTTATTTTGCTCAACATTTTTTTAAAAAAAGAAAAATTAGCTTTATACCGTTTTTTCGGGCTTATTATGCCATTAAGTCATTCTACTGATAGTTTATAATACTTATAAAATTGCATAAAAAAGACTTGATCGCTCAAGTCTTTGTAATGATTAATTTTTATACGAATTCGATAATTGCCATTGGCGCCGCATCGCCACGTCTTGGTACGGTTTTGATAATACGAGTATAGCCACCTTTTCTATCTTTAAAGCGTGGTCCTAGTTCATCAAATAATTTTTGAAGTGCATTTTGACCTTCTTTAACTTCTTCAAATCTAACGGTTTCGGCAGCTTTTCTTCTGGCACTTAAAGAACCATCTTTAGCTAACGTAATCATTTCGTCTGCTAATTTTTTTAATTCTTTAGCTTTTGCTTCAGTTGTAGTAATTGATTCATGAATAATGATGTCCGTTACTAAATCACGTAGTAAAGCTTTTCTTTGATCGCTTGTTCTTCTTAATCTACTGTAAGCCATGATTTTACTCCTTTTCTTCGTCGTCTTCTAAATCAAACTTATCGTTTTTAGAACTATTAATAAATTCTAAACCATGTTCTGCTAATTTTTCTTTAAGTTCTTTAAATGATTTTCTACCTAAAGAACGTAGACGCATTACATCTTCTTCTGTTTGACTAACAATTTGACCTACGGTATAAATGCCTGATCGCTTTAATGAGTTAAACAATCTTACCGATAAATCTAATTGTTCAATTTTCATATCTAATTTTTTGTTAACTGGTTCTTCTGTTTTTTCAAAAACGAAACTCATGTTTTGTGCTGATTCACTAATCTCAACAATAATTGAGAAGTAGTCAATTAACATTTTAGATGCGATAGCTAATGCTTCTTTACCTTCAATTGCACCATTGGTTTCAATCTCTAAATGTAATTCATCAGCATCACCACGTGTTTTTTCAACATGATAAGCTACACGTGTTACTGGAGTATAGATAGAATCAATTGCTATAACACCAGCTTGACCGTAGTTAAATGCTTTATTTTTTTCAGCACTCACATAGCCAACGCCACGTCTAACAGTAACTTCCATTGCTAATTTACCACCTTTTGCTAAAGTAGCAATTTCTTGGTCTGGGTTAACAATAGTTACCCCATCAACACGGTGGAAGTCTCCTGCTCTAACTTTTCCTTCAGTATCTTTGTATAGTTCTAATTTTTGTTCGTAATTAGGATCGTCTGAATCAACTGTGAAAATAACTTTTTTCAAGTTTAAAACAATACCCATAACATCTTCATAAACGCCTTCGATTGTGGAGAACTCATGCTCTACACCATCAATTTTCACATTAACAATGGCAGCACCTGGAAGTGATGATAATAACACACGTCTTAATGCGTTTCCTAATGTAATACCATAACCTCTTTCAAGTGGCGCAATCGTGAATTTAACGCCGTTTAGATTATCTCTGCCATCTTCAGTTTTTGTTACTTCAACAACTGATGTTGGTTTTTCAAACTTTAAATCTTTCACTAGTTTCCCCCCCTAGAATTATCCACGAGGACGTTTTGGTGGTCTACATCCGTTATGTGGAACTGGTGTTACGTCTTTAATTGCTGTAATTTCTAAACCTGCAGCTTGTAGCGAACGAATCGCTGCTTCTCTACCTGGTCCTGGTCCTTTAACTGAAACCTCTACTTTAATCATACCTGCGTCCATAGCTGCTTTAGCCGCTGTTTCAGCTGACATTTGAGCCGCAAAAGGCGTTGATTTACGACTACCTTTGATGCCTAGAGCACCTGATGAACACCAAGCAACTGCATTACCGTCCATGTCGGTAATTGTTACGATTGTATTATTGAAAGTTGTATGAATGTGGGCAACACCAAGGGGAATATTTTTCTTAACTTTACGTTTTGTTTGTTTTTTACGAGCCATGATTTATTCCTCCTTATTTCTTCTTGCCGGCGATTGGTTTCGCTTTACCTTTACGTGTACGTGCGTTATTTCTTGTGTTTTGTCCACGTACAGGTAATCCTTTACGATGGCGAATGCCACGGTAAGAACCAATTTCCATTAATCGTTTGATATTTAATGTAACTTCTCTACGTAAGTCACCTTCTACTGTGTAGTTTCCTACTTCAGTTCTAATGTTGTTTAATTGATCTTCTGTAAGATCTTTAACTCTAATGTCTTCACTAACATTTGCAGCTTCTAAGATTTTCTTAGCTGTTGAAATGCCAATACCATATACATAAGTCAACGAAATTACTACGCGTTTATCGCGTGGTACGTCAACACCTGCTATTCTTGCCATAGTATCTCCTTTTTAACCTTGTCTTTGGTTATGTCTTCTATTTTTTTTGTTAATAACGTAAACGCGACCTTTACGTCTTACGATGATGTCGTCTTCGCTACGTTTTTTTACTGATGCTCTTACTTTCATCTTTTACATTCTCCTTATTTACGGCGATACGTAATACGTCCGCGGCTTAAATCGTATGGTGACAATTCTACTACAACTTTATCACCAGGTAAAATGCGTATGTTATTCATACGGATTTTACCAGATACATGCGCTAGAACGACGTGCCCGTTTTGTAATTCTACTTTAAATTTTGTGTTGGGTAAAACTTCAATGACTTTAGCTTCTACTTCGATCAAATCTTCTCTTGCCATAACTTCACTCCTTTTTAAGGTCGGTTAATATTTCATAACCGTCATCTGTAATAACAATCATATGCTCAAAATGCGCACTTGGTTTACGATCTAAAGTAATCGTAGTCCAGTTGTCTGACAATATACGCACTTCTTTTGTTCCCATGTTAAACATTGGTTCCACGCAGAATGTCATGCCTTTTTTTAGAATAGGACCTTCGCCAGCTTTTCCAAAGTTCGGAACATATGGTTCTTCATGTAATGATTGTCCAATTCCATGACCTGTAAACTCTTCTACAATGCCATAACCAAACGGTTTAGCATAACTTTCAATTGCATGTGATATATCAGAAACACGATTGCCAGGTTTTGCTTGTTTCAAGCCTTCATACAATGCATTTTCTGTGACAGTTAATAATTGAGCTATTTCAGGACGGATGTTTCCTACTGGATATGTCTTAGCAGCATCGGCGTGATAACCTTTATAGTTAACTCCGATATCAATAGTGATAATGTCGCCTTCTTTTAATATTTTCTTTTTAGAAGGTATTCCGTGCACAACCACTTCATTAACTGATGTACATAAACTTCCAGTAAATCCATGATAGTTCTTAAAAGATGGGGTTGCACCATGACTTTTAATGAAATTTTCTGCAAGTAAATCGAGTTCCAATGTTGAAATACCTGGTCGAATATGTCCCTCTAACATTTCTCTTGTTAAAGCTAATATTTCACCAGCTTTTCTCATAAGTTCAATTTCACGTTCTGATTTAATCAATATCACTAAGTTCACCTATTACTTTTAATACACTCTGATGCGTTCCCATAATTGTTCCTGCGCCATCAACCTCAACTAATAAACCTTTTTCTTTATAATATTCGATAACTGGTTCCGTTTGATTACGGTAAATTGTTAAGCGTTTAAGAACAGTTTCTGGCATATCATCTTCTCTTTGAATAATTTTTGCCCCATCAAAGTCACATAACCCTTCAACTTTAGGTTTTTTATTAAGCAAATGATATGTTGCACCACAAACTGGGCATACTCTTCTTCCGGAAAGTCTTTCAACGATTTCATCATCTTTACCATTAATAAAGACAACAACATCAAGTTTTTGACCTTTCTCTTTCAGCATGTTATCAAGCGCTTCTGCTTGGAAAACAGTTCGCGGATAACCATCGAATAAAAAGCCTTTTTCACAATCCTTTTCCATTAAACGGTAAGCCACAACGTCATTGGTAACATCATCAGGGACAAACTCGCCCCTGCTGATAAAATTATGGATAATTTTACCAACAGGTTTGTCCGTTTGTGTTAATGATCTGAATATTTGTCCAGTAGAAATATGGGGGATTTGATAATGCTCTTTCAATAACTCGGCTTCTGTACCTTTACCGACACCGGGAGGTCCAATAAGAATAATACGCATTTTGTCCCATTTCCTTTTCTTTATTTTTTGAAAATACCTTGATATTCTTCTTTCTCTGCATCTGTTTCAACTTGTTGTGTTGTTTCAACTGCAACACCAACTACGATCAGTAAACTTGTACCACCGATTGTAATTGCTGAACCTGTAAATCCAAAAATTTGTGAAATAATAATTGGAAGTACGGCTAATACGACAAGATATACTGTACCTAAAACTGTAATTTTAAATAACAATCTTGCAATGAAGTTTTTGGTATCTTCACCTGGTTTAACACTTGGAATGTAAGCATTAGACTTTTGTAAGTTGTCTGCCATTTTGTTAGGATCAATTGTTAAAAACGCATAGAAGAATGAGAATAAAACAATTAATATAACATATAGAATAAATCCTATTGGCATTTGGTTATTAAAGATTTGGTTAATCCAAATCGATACGTTACTTCCTGAACTTTGTGATAAACCAACAAATGTTAAGGGAATACTCATAATCGTTGAAGCAAAGATTACTGGAATAACTCCAGAACTATTTAATTTAATCGGAATATGAGAATCACTCTTACCTTGACGGTTGGCATATTGAATTGGAACTTTACGAGTTGCAATTTGTAAATAAACAACTCCAAGTAAGATTGCTAGGAATAATACCAACACGAAGATGTATAATACAACGTTCCAACCAGTTAAATTAGCACCTAAATATTTTTGATTTAATGATGTAATCATAACTGGGAAACTTGTTACGATACCAGCAACGATCAAGATTGATGTTCCGTTACCAATACCTTTTTTAGTAATCAAGTCACCGATGTAAATTGAAAATGCTGTACCAGCAGTAATTGTTAACGCCATGTAAATGAAGTGCAATGCATTTGCTTCAATAATACTTGGAATTAAAATATTACCTGGTGTACCATATGCAAGACCTAAGAGTAAGCCTAAGCCTTGAATAAAGGCTAATGCAATCGCTAAATATCTTGTAATACGGTTTAGTTTTTGTTTACCTGAATCGCCTTGTTCACTAAGTTCTTTTAATGAAGGTAACACCATTTGTAATAATTGAACGACAATAGATGCTGTAATATATGGTGAAATACCTAAAGCTAGAATTGATGATTGTGCGAGAGCTTGACCACTAAAGTTGTTTAAAATGTCTAAGAATGAACCGCTAGTTGCAATAGCGTTTCTAATAAGTGAAGTATCTAATAGCGGAATTGGAATATGACTAACAATTCTAAAAATTAATAATAACCCTAACGTGATAGCTAGGCGAACCATAACTGTTTTATTACTTAGAACCTTCGTTATACGTCTCCACATATTATAAGACCTCTACAGTCCCACCAGCACTTGCAATTTTTTCAGCAGCATTAGCTGAAAAGCGATGCGCTTTTACAGTGATTTTTTTCTCTAAGTTACCATTTGCTAAAACTTTAACACCTGATAAAACTTTTTTGATAACACCACGTGCTACTAATACCTCTGGTGTTACAACTTCACCGTCATTGAATACGTTTAAGTCATCTAAATTGATAACTGTGTATTCAACACGGTTGACATTTTTGAAGCCTCTTTTAGGAATTCTTTGGAAGAAAGGAATTTGTCCCCCTTCAAATCCAGGACGAGTACCGCCACCACTTCTAGCTAATTGACCTTTCGATCCTTTACCAGCAGTTTTACCAGTACCACTACCAGGGCCTCTACCTAAACGTTTTCTTGCTTTTCTGGCACCTTCAACAGGTTTTAATTCGTTTAACATAATGCCCCTCCTTAAACTTCTTTAACGCTAACTAAATGACTGATTGTTTGAATCATACCTTTAATAGCTTCGTTTTCTTCTTTTACAACTACTTGATTGATTTTTTTCAAACCTAATGCATGTGCGGTTTTTACTTGATTAGGTTTACGGCCGATTAGGCTACGTACTAATTTAATTTCTAATTTCATATTACGCCAACTCCGATACATCAATGCCACGTAATGCAGCAACTTGTTCAGCAGTTCTTAATTGTTTTAATCCTTCGAATGTTGCACGAACCATGTTAATAGGTGTGCTTGTTCCTAAAGATTTAGATAAGATGTCGTTAACGCCAGCAAGTTCAAAGATTGAACGTACCGCACCACCGGCGATAACCCCAGTACCTTCAGATGCTGGTTTTAAGAATACTTTACCTGCACCGAATTTGCCTGTTATTGTGTGTGGAATTGTAGTTCCAACGATTGGAACTGTGATTAAATTTGATTTTGCATGTTCAATTGCTTTTTTGATTGCATCAGGTACTTCAGCAGCTTTGCCTGTACCGAATCCGATAACACCTTTTTTATTTCCTACAATTACTAAAGCAGAGAAACGGAAACGACGTCCACCTTTAACAACTTTGGTAACACGGTTTATCGCAACAACACGTTCTTCAAATTCTTTTGTTTCTTCTTCAAAATTTCTTCTAGCCATGTTATCCCTCCTTTAGAATTGTAAGCCAGCTTCTCTAGCGGCATCAGCTAAAGCTTTGATTCGTCCATGGTATAAATAACCACTACGGTCGAATACAACTTTAGTAACTCCACCTTTAAGCGCTTTTTCAGCAATTAATTTACCTACTGCTTTAGCTGCTTCTACGTTCGCAACTTTAAGCCCTAGTTCAGCACTATTTGCACTAAATAGTGTTGTTTGATTTACATCATCAATGAGTTGTATGTAAAACTGTTTGTTTGAACGGTACACTGACATTCTTGGTCTTTCAGCGCTACCGATTACGGTTTTACGAATTCGAAGATGACGCTTTTGTCTTGTAATGTTTTTACTTAATTTTTTTATCATCTACAAATCCTCCTATTTAGCCGTCTTTCCAGCTTTTCTAGCTACATACTCATCAACATAACGAATACCTTTTCCAAGATATGGTTCTGGTTTACGCACTGCTCTGATGTTTGCAGCAAACTCTCCAACAACTTGTTTATCAATACCTTCAATAGTAATTTCAGTATTTTTAGGTAATGTAACAGTTACGTTTTGTGGGATTTCAAATTCAACAGGGTGAGAGTAACCCACGTTTAATACCACTTTATTTCCTTGAAGTTGTGCTCTATAACCAACCCCACGGATTTCTAATTGTTTTTTGAATCCTTCACTTACACCATGAACCATGTTAGCTAACAATGCTCTTGTTGTACCATGAATTTTTCTTGTAAAAATATCATTGTCAGGTCTTGAAATAGTAATTTCATTTCCTTCTTGATTGATTGTTAATTTTTCGTTAAATTGGAACTCAAGTTCGCCTTTTGGTCCTTTAACAACAACATGGTTGTTAGCACCAATAGTAACGGTAACGTTAGCTGGAACTTGAATCACCTTATTTCCTATACGTGACATAAGTTTTCCTCCTAATTACCATACATAAGCGAGCACTTCGCCGCCAACTTGCGCTAAACGCGCTTCACGATCAGTTAAAATACCTTTTGAAGTAGATATTAATGCGATTCCTAGTCCGTCTAATACTTTAGGTAGTTGTTCTACTTGAGCATACACACGAAGACCTGGTTTCGATATCCTTTTTAATCCTCTAATTACACGTTCGTTTGTTGATGTGTATTTTAAAGTCACTACGATTTTAGCTGAAACGCCTTCACCTTGTTTTTCAAATCCTACAATATAGCCTTCTTTTTTAAGAACTTTTAAGATTTCTAATTTTAATTTTGAGGCTGGCATTTCAACAGTTGCATGACGCATTCTGTTTGCGTTTCTGATACGCGTAAGCATATCAGCAATTGGATCAGTCATAACCATAAGTTTTCCTCCTTCTTACCAGCTCGCTTTTTTAACGCCTGGTAATTCTCCTTTGTGTGCAAGTTCACGGAATGTAATACGTGAAACACCAAATTTACGGATGTATCCACGTGGTCTACCATCAAGTGCATCACGATTTCTTAATCTTGTAGCTGAAGCGTTTCTAGGTAATTTAGCTAACCCTTCATAGTCGCCTCTCGCTTTTAATTCTTCTCTGATTTCTCTGTAACGTTCAACAATAACTCGACGTTGTTCGTTTTTCACAATTTTTGATTTTTTAGCCATACAAACGCCTCCTTATTTCTTAAACGGCATACCAAGGTGAGTTAATAATGCTCTACCTTCTTGGTCTGTTTTAGCCGTTGTTACAATAACGATATCTAAGCCTCTTACCTTTTTAACTTTGTCTAAGCTAACTTCTGGGAAGATAATTTGTTCTTTGATACCCACAGTATAGTTACCGCGACCATCGAAAGCGTTTGATGAAATACCTCTAAAGTCACGTACACGTGGTAATGCAATTGAAACTAATTTGTCTAAGAAGTAATACATACGTTCACCTCTTAAAGTTACTTTAGTACCAATTGGCATACCTTCTCTTAATTTAAAGTTAGAAATTGATTTCTTAGCTTTAGTAATTACTGGTTGTTGACCAGCAATTAATTTTAATTCTTCAACTGCATCATCTAATACTTTTGCATTAAATACTGCGTCGCCGACACCCATGTTTAAAACAATTTTTTCGATTTTTGGAACTTCCATAATAGAGGAATATTCAAATTGTTTCATAAGTTCTTTAACTACAGTTGTTTCATAATGTTCTCTTAATCTACTCATTTACTTATCCTCCTTATTTGTCCAATCTCTCGCCTGATTTTGCTACTCTTACCTTTTTACCGTCAATAACTTTCATGTAAACTCTTGTTGGTTTGCCAGTTTTTGGATCGATAAGTGCAACGTTTGAAACATGAATAGGTGCTTCTTTTTCAATAATGCCACCTTTGTCGTTAGCACCGGTTGGTCTTTGGTGTTTCTTAACTAAGTTAACACCTTCAACTAATACACGGTCTTCATCTTTAAATACACGTAGGACACGACCTGTTCTACGAGTTTTATTTCCTTTTTTATCCGTTACGAAACGGTCACGTCCAGCAATAACTGCGACTGTATCTCCAGCTTTAATTTTCATTTGCTAGACCTCCTTATAAAACTTCTGGAGCAAGTGATACGATCTTCATGAAGTTCTTATCTCTTAACTCTCTTGCCACTGGCCCGAAAATACGAGTTCCACGTGGGTTTAAATCTTCTTTAATAATAACTGCTGCATTTTCATCAAATTTGATGAATGATCCGTCTGGTCTTCTTAAGCCTGATTTTGTTCTAACGATTACCGCTTTAACAATATCACCTTTTTTAACAACACCAGCAGGAGCTGCCTTTTTAACAGTAACAATAACAACATCACCAATATTAGCATAGCGACGACGAGTACCACCTAATACTTTAATAACTAGTACTTCTTTAGCACCGCTATTATCAGCGACAGTCAATCTACTTTCTTGTTGTATCATCTTTTAGACCCTCCCTTACACCAATTCAGCCTTAGCAACGATTGCTAATAGACGGAATCTTTTTGTTTTTGACAATGGTCTAGTTTCCATGATTGTTACACGGTCGCCAATTTTAGCAAGACCTTCTTCATCATGAACATGGAATTTTTTAGAAACTTTAATTCTTTTTCCATATAATGGTGATTTTTTGTAACTATCTACGACAACAGTAATTGTCTTATCCATTTTGTCGGATACGACAGTTCCCGTATAAACTTTTCTTTGATTACGTTCCATATTTCGTATCCTCCTTATTCTCTTTCACTAATGATTGTCTTCATTTGTGCAATAGTTTTTCTGATTTGGCTCAATCTAGCTGTATTTTCTAGTTGTCCAACAGCTAGTTGAAAGCGTAGGTTGAACAACTCTTTTTTAAGCTCTACGATTTTCTTTTCTAAATCAGGTGTGCTGATTTTTCTAATTTCTGACGCTTTCACGCTTGTTCACCTCTTTTTACAACTTTACATTTGATTGGCAGTTTGTGGCTTGCAAGTCTTAATGCTTCTCTAGCAACAGACTCAGCTACACCTGCAATTTCAAACATAATCTTTCCTTCTTTAACTACAGCCACCCAGTGGTCTGGAGCACCTTTACCAGAACCCATACGCACTTCAAGTGGTTTTTTTGTTTTTGCTAAGTGAGGGAAAATATTAATCCATACTTTACCCACACGTTTCATATGTCTTGTCATCGCGATACGAGCCGCTTCAATTTGTCTGTTCGTGATCCATGCACCTTCTAAAGCAACTAATGCATATTCACCATTAACAATTTGATTAACCCCTTTAGCTTTACCTTCGTAACTAACGCGATGAGGGCGACGATATTTAGTTCTTTTTGGCATTAACATAATTATTTCGCTCCTTTACCGCTTCTTGGTTGGCGTGGACGACGATCTCTTGAATGAGACGCGCGTTCGTTAGCCTTTTTGATGTTTTCTTCTCTAGTTTGTCCTGGTAAAACTTCGCCGTTGTAAATCCATACTTTAACGCCTAGAATACCATAAGTTGTTTTAGCTTCTGCAGTTGCATAATCAACGTCAGCGCGTAGTGTATGTAAAGGAACTTGTCCTTCTGAATACCCTTCGCTTCTTGCCATTTCAGCGCCGCCTAAACGACCTGAAACGATTGTTTTAACCCCTTTAGCACCTGCTTTAAGAGCTCTTTGGATCGCAATCTTTTGAACTCTTCTAAATGAAGCACGGTTTTCTAATTGTTCAGCCATACTTTGTGCAACTAGTGATGCCACTTTTTCTGGTCTTTGAACTTCAACCACGTTAAAGATAATCTCTTTATTTGTTAGTTTTTCTAATTTCTCAACAGTTTGTTTTTTGGTTTCGGCTTCTCTACCAATAACAACACCTGGTTTTGCAGTGTGTAATGTAATTTTTACACGATCTTTTTTGCCTTTAATACGCTCGATTTCGATGTGAGAAACAGCAGCGTTTTTATAAGTTTTATTTAAGAATTCTCTGATTTCAGCATCTTCTTTAACTAATGCAGGCACTTCTTTCTTTTCAGCGTACCATCTTGAATCCCAGTTACGGATGATACCAACACGTAAACCAATTGGATTAACTTTTTGACCCATGTTTTCTCACCTACTCTCTTTCTGCTACTACTACTGTGATGTGGCTAGTTCTTTTTTGGATCAAGTCGCCTTGACCTTTAGCTCTAGGCATCATTCTTTTCAATCTTACGCCTTCGTTTACGTAAGCTTCTTTAACATATAATTTTTCGACATTTGCACCATTGTTGTGCTCAGCGTTTGCGATTGCACTGTTTAACACTTTTAAAACAACTGGCGATGCTCCGCGTGGAGTAAACATTAAGATAGCTTGTGCTTCCTTAACATCTTTACCTCTAATAAGATCAATAACTAATCTTACTTTTCTTGGCGCAATGCGAACGGTTTTAGCGATTGCTTTAGTTTCCATATTTATGCACCCTCCAATTATTTCTTCTTCGCTTTTTTGTCATCTTTTGAATGACCGCGATATGTACGTGTTGGCGCAAATTCGCCCAATTTATGTCCAACCATGTCTTCTGTAATGTATACAGGTACATGTTCTTTACCGTTATATACGGCTATCGTGTGTCCAACGAAATTAGGGAAAATCGTTGAACGGCGTGACCAAGTTTGAATCACTTTTTTCTCGTTTGCTGCATTAAGTTTTTCAACTTTTACCATTAAATGGCTGTCAACAAAAGGTCCTTTTTTTAATGAACGTGCCATAATTTCCTCCTATTATTTCGTACGACGACGAACGATTAGATCGTTAGACGCTTTTTTAGTGTCACGTGTTTTAATACCACGTGCTTTTTTACCCCAAGGTGTCATTGGTGATTTTCTACCGATTGGTGTACGTCCTTCACCACCACCGTGTGGGTGATCGTTAGGGTTCATAACTGAACCACGAACTGTTGGTCTAACACCTAGGTGTCTTGTTCTACCGGCTTTACCGATATTAACAAGTTCCCAAGATTCGTTACCAACTGTACCAACTGTAGCACGACATGTACCTAAGATTTTACGCACTTCACCAGATTGTAATCTTACTAATACATATTTATCTTCACGCGCTAAGATTTGTGCTGATGCACCAGCAGAACGCGCGATTTGTCCACCTTTACCTGGTTTTAATTCAATATTATGAATGAATGTACCAACTGGAATGTTCATAATTGGTAATGCATTACCTACTTTAATATCTGCTTCTGGTCCAGAAACAATTTCTTGTCCAACTGTTAATGATTTTGGAGCTAAGATATATCTCTTTTCACCATCTACATAATGGATAAGCGCAATGTTTGCTGTACGGTTTGGATCGTACTCAATTGTTGCAACTTTTCCAACAATACCATCTTTATTTCTTTTAAAATCAATTACACGATACTTTCTTTTAGCACCGCCGCCGATGTGTCTTACAGTAATTTTACCTGTATTGTTACGGCCGCCTGTTTTTGAAATTGGCTCAAGTAGTGATTTTTCAGGAGTAGATGTTGTAATTTCATCGAATGTTAAAACACTCATGTTACGACGTCCATTGGTCGTCGGTTTATATTTTTTAACCGCCATTAGTTAAACCTCCTCTAGTTTTTCACACATTAAACAGTGAATGCGTCAATTTTTTGACCATCAACTAATTTAACGACTGCTTTTTTGTAAGCTGATTTGTATCCTTCGTATTTACCCATTCTTTTGAATTTTGGTAATACGTTTGCTGTATTTACGCTTAATACTTTTACATTGAAGATTGCTTCAACAGCTTTTTTGATTTCAACTTTGTTAGCTTTTGTATCAACTTTAAAAGTATAGCGATTTTGTTGTTCAACCAATTTCATTGATTGCTCAGTAATAATTGGTGCCTTAATAATGTCATAATACTTAGTCATTGCTTAGGACCTCCTCTAAAACCGCAACTGCTGCTTTAGTGATCACTAGTGTTTTTGTATTTAATAAGTCATAAACACTTACATGGTCAACTTGAGCAAACGCTACTGTTGGAATGTTTCTTGCAGCTAAGATTTCGTTATCTGAGAATTCTGTTGCAACAAGTAACACTTTTCCTTTTATATTTAATGTATTTAAGAATGCTTGGAAATCTTTTGTTTTTCCACTTGCAATTTGTAATTGGTCAATAACGATTAAGTTATTATTTGCTTGTAAATAAGATAATGCTGAACGTAAAGCTAATTGACGAACTTTCTTATTAACTTTAACTGCATAACTTCTTGGTGTTGGACCAAATACAACACCACCACCACGCCATTGTGGTGAACGAATTGAACCTTGTCTTGCACGACCTGTTCCTTTTTGTCTCCATGGTTTTCTACCGCCACCAGATACTTCGCTACGATTTTTAACGTCGTGAGTACCTTGTCTCATTGCTGCTCTTTGAGCATTAACAACATCGTATAACGCTTGTTGGTGTGGTTCAATACCGAATACATAATCTGATAATTCAATTTTTTCTACTGATTTACCAGTTTGATTAATAATATCAACTTTTGGCATGTTTACCCTCCTCACTTAGCGCTCTTAACAGCAGTTTTAACCATTACTAAACCTTTTTTAGGTCCTGGAATGCTACCGCTAATTAATAATAATTGATTTTCTGTGTCAACACCAACAACTTTTAAGTTTTGTAGTGTAACGCGTTCAAAGCCCATATGTCCTGGTAAGTTTTTACCTTTCATATTTCCTTTAATTGCGCCCATTGAACCTGGGCCTCTGTGGTATCTAGATCCGTGAGTCATTAGTCCTCTTGCTTGGTTGTGTCTCTTAATTGAACCAGCGAATCCTTTACCTTTTGATGTTCCGACAACATCTACTACATCGCCTACTGCGAATATTTCGTTGCTAACGACTTCCCCTACGCTTAAGTTTGATAATTCGTTGGTTGCCGCTTTAAAACGAAATTCTCTAACGAAGCGCTTAGGTGCTGTATTAGCTTTTTTCACGTGCCCTAATTCAGGCTTGTTACTTAATTTGTCGCGTTTAGATTCAAATCCAACTTGTGTAGCTACATAACCATCTGTCTCAACAGTTTTTTGTTGAAGAACAACGTTATCAGCAACATCCACGACAGTAACTGGAATCAACACGCCATTTTCATCGAAAATTTGTGTCATCCCAAGTTTTCTACCTAAGATTCCTTTTGCCATGTTTTTACCTCTTTCTTATTTTTAAATTATTTCTTTAAAACAATATCGATACCTGATGGTAAATCGATGTGCATTAATGCATCAATCGTTTTAGCATTTGGTTCAACAATTTGGATTAATCTTTTGTGAGTTCTACGTTCAAATTGTTCACGTGAATCTTTGTTAACGTGTGGTGAACGTAAAATTGTGAAAATTTCTTTTTCAGTTGGTAGTGGAATTGGTCCTTGAACTACTGCTCCTGTTTTTAATGCACTTTCAACAATTTTTTTCGCTGCATCATCGATTAATCTGTGATCGTATGCTTTTAAACGAATTTTGATAATATCTTTTGCCATTTATATAAACTCCTTCCGCCTATAATCTTTGTATAGACTTGCTCCATGAAAATTCCTCTTACACAGACAACGGCTATCCGTGTACCGACAACCTTCCATTTCACAGCCTGCTCTTACGTGCGTTTATTATTATAATCGATACCCCATCTAATTGCAACCTCTATTGTGTATTTTCTTCTCTTTTTTGCTTTTTCAGTAAATTTTTAGCGTAAATACCCTTATATTTACCTCTTCTACTCATATAATTATTAATTACGCGTTGGAAAATCGATATTTGGTCGTTAAAAACACCAAAATTTCTGAAGCCCATTTTAAAAAGTTTTTCTAGAATTTCTTCATTATTTAATAGCCTTCCAAATAAAATGTACTGTTTTTTCTTTTTCTTACAAAACTCTTTTAAATACCTTAAGTCATCTCCAAATTCATGAAAAAAATCATCTTTAGATATATATTTTATCGTATATTCTTCCTCTACAAGCTTATCTAAATTAACTAAGAATACATGCATCTCGATATAGTCATCGATATAGTTTAAAACCGATTCTGTTTCTACACACATACCATATTTTTTTAAGTTGTTACTTTCAAACAATGCATACCAGTAATCCGACTCTATTGTATTCATTAAGTCCGAAACGACATATGTTTTATCCATAGGATAAACATCGTTTATTTTTCTAAATACATTTTCAAAACTATGCCAGAAAAGCACTGCATTTCTCACACCAAGTTCATCACGCATTGTTTTATATTGTTTTTCAGATATTAATGTCGAAAACTGAACAATAACATCCTTTCTATCGTACATATTCAATAAAAACTTAACCTTTGTTTCGTATTCATATATAACCATTGTTTGGATGTTATATAAGTTAAACTTCTCTTCTTTTTTAATTGTTTCATATGTTTCGTTCTTTAATCTTTGAATGGTTTCTAAATCCATCAAATAATCTCTGTAACGCGCTTGGACAGCTTCTTTTATATCTACATCAACACAAGCACAATCATTACTTAAAACGCTAATGCAAGCGTACAAAAAAGAAAGGGCGTCTAAACAACGATTACCCATAACATTATACATATTATGACCATCTTGATAAACACCCTCAATAAATCGATTAATTTTTTCAAAATTTGGACCAAAATTCATATTAAAGTCCTTAATGATTCTTTTTATTTCAACAATTGTGTTTGGCTTTTGAATTTCATCTTTCTCGGTGTTAATGATTTTCTTGAAATACTGACTTTGATTCATATGCCTCCCTAACTTCCTATAACTACTATAAACGATCTTTTACTAAATGTGCCGCTCCAAATGCACCAGCTTTATTTCCTAAACTTGCAAGTACAATTGGTGTGGATATTGTTTTGTAGCGTGCATTTTTTTGATAACTTTCAATAATTTTATCAAGTAAAAATTTACCGCTAGCCGCAATCCCGCCTCCAATAATAAAGACTTCTGGATCGACAATCATCGCGATGTTAGCAGCACTTTCACCGATTACATTTGCTACACGATTAACTGTTTTTAAAGCCGGGCCATCACCCATTTTTGCAGCATCAAAAATACGTTTAACTGTTAAATCATTTAAATCGACAACGGTCTTTTCTAAAATACTGTATTGTTTCATTAGTCTGAAAATACCCTTTGTTCCTGCAATTTGTTCTAAACAGCCATTTTTTCCACAGCCGCAAACTTCTCCTTCAAAACCATCGAATACTTTCATATGTCCAAATTCAGATGCAGCTCCGTTTTTTCCTTCAATGAGTTTGCCATTAATAATTAAACCGCCACCAACACCGGTGCCTAACGTGTAAAAAACAGCATTATCATAAGGTGTTTTTAGTTCTTTATTTTCACCAAATGCAGCTAAAGACGCATCATTACCTACTGCGACTTTCATATGTTTCGGTAATCGTAATTTCATTGATTCTTCAATGTTTAAATCATTTAGTCCAACATTTGCACATATGTCGACACAACCACCAATAACTGGACATGGTATAGCAAGACCGACGCCTTTAACATGATCAAATGTTGTTCCTAATTCCTCACAAACTTTTTGCATGTTTAAAACAATAGCATCAAAAATTGCTGTGTCTTGATGCTCGTTTGGTGTTGGAAAATCTGTTAATTTAACGAGTTTTACATTCGGTAATTCGAATAGACCTAATTTGATGTTGGTTCCACCAACATCGACGCCAAAAACATATTGATTCATAATTTTTCTCCTATTTATTCCCTAGATTCAATAGTTATTATATCATTATATATGTTTTTTATAAAGGGCAATTATGCTATTTTCTTGGCTCTATTAAAAGAAAAAACTTTCAATTTGTACAATTGAAAGTTTAATGTTTTAATATTTATTTTTAAAATAACGACTAAGATTTTCAAGTGACTTAACTAACACTTCATCTTTTTCAATGTTAAGGTCCTTAATAACATTATTAATCATATCATTGTGAAATTGATCGTGAATCTTTAATACATCATGCGCTTGTTTTGTTAAGACTAAGAATACACGTCTTCTATCGCTTTCATCGCGATAGCGTTCAACATATTTTTTTCTTACAAGTACATTAATCGATGTTGTCAGTGTGCCTAATGTCACACGCAATTTTTGGGCAACATTTCCCATAGTTGCAACCTCAACGTTTTTAATAGCTTCTAAAACATGAACTTCTGTCATCGACAGTTTCACACCATGTTTTCTTAAGTTTTCACCTTCGATATCAAGAATATGGTTAAAAACTTCTACTAGTAATTCGTTAATAATTTCCTTTGCTGATGTCACGTCAATACCACCTTTTATTTTATTTTAAGACAACATACCCCACACTTAAAGTACCAGGACCAGCGTGTGCACCAACAACCGGTGTCAATGGTAATACTTCTACGGTTACGTCTGGACGTTCTGCTAAAATTAACTGTTTAAACATTTCAGCTTTATCTAAGTTATTTGTATAAGCAATAAATACGTTGACTTTCTTATTTTTAATATCTTCTAGGACAACCTCTAAAAGACGACTTTGCGCCTTCGATGTTGTACGTATTTTTTCAAATGGTACTAAAGCACCATCAGATTGTATGTGTAATAGTGGTTTTATTTTTAGAAGCGTTCCTAAAAAACCACTCGCTGCAGATAGTCTACCATTTTTTACTAAATATTTCAATGTGTCAACAAGTACATATGTTGAAATACTATCTCTTGTTTTTTCTAATTGATCAATAATGTCACGAGCTTTTACGCCTTCTTTAATTAATCTAACCGCTTCTCTAATTAAGTATAGTTCGCCATAGGCAACCCTTCTTGAGTCAATCACATAGACATTAACGCCTTCAACTAGTGATTTGGCAAGAATTGCACCTTGGAACGTACCACTTAATCTTGATGAAATTGTAATAACAATGATGTGTGTATATCCTTCGTTTTTCATTTTTTCATAAACATCAGCGATTTTACCGGTTGCCGTTTGTGCAGTGGAAATTGCGATGTCGGGATTTGCAACGACACGATCATAAAAATCTTGTGCTTTTAGATCGATAAAATCTTGATATTCTTGCCCATCTAAATTCAATATTTGTCTAATTACTTCTACTGGATAATTAATGTTTACGTAGTCGATGCCAGATGTGCTGCATGCTACAAGCCCAATTTTCTCTACCATATTTTTGTTCTCC
>FZPS01000213.1_pt238 | contig 19911 bp, 15 predicted proteins | sample 1817821 | NCBI WGS metagenome assembly FZPS01 (sample SAMEA104158645, study PRJEB21678) | metagenome | place: Germany | collected 2015-04-21
GTGCAAAGGGTAGCAAGTACAAACGCGGCTGGCAATCGTGTTTACACGTTTGACGTGTTACGCGAGGAATATAGGGCTTTGCCCGCATATGAAAAACCACGCGTTTGACGCGTGGATGGTTTTAATTACGAAACTTGTAAAAAGTGTCAGACACCAAATACAACAGGACACAAAAAATCAAAAGGGACAGTCCCTTTTGATTTCCCTTTTGATTTCCAAGTTACCAATGCCAAAAAGCAACTAAAAACCAACGAGAGTAATTTTTTAGCTAATTTTGTTTCCAAATATTACAAAAAACGACCTTTTACGGCTGGTAAATCAACTAATTTCCCGTTGAAGTAACATTTTTAGTTGACTTTTTCATGAAAAAATCAACTAAAATTTTTACATCCATGTTTTTTTAGTTGATTTGCCTTTGTTTTTCTTTTGTTATAGGCTTTTTAAGGAGTAAAAATCAACTATTTCTTTGCCTCTTTAATGATTTTAGTTGATATGGCCCATAACAGTTGTAGTTAAAAAAGTAGTTGTAAAAAGTGTCAGACACCAAATACAGACCCCAAATACAACTGTGCAAAAAATTAGATAGTACGTAGATTGATGTGAAAATCCTTTCCTGGTGTGCAAAAATCAAGATTGTACGTATGTCGGAAAGAAAAGCATCCATTGAAGTTTACGTACAATCTAAAAATTTGCACAGAAATATCTCAAAAAAATAGTCAAATTTACGTACAATCGTAAATTTTGCACACGATAGAAGCAGATGCCATAATAGTCAACGTACAACCGAAATATTAGCACAGTCCAATTTTGGAACAAGTATAAGTTGTAAAAAGTGTCAGACACCAAATGCAAGACACCAAATGCAAGTTACGCTATCAAGGCTCGACAAAATCTCGAAATCGGTGATATAATATCAAGATGGAATTTATTCAAACCTTGTAAGGTGAAAGGGGCAATGGCCAGTGGATTTTAAGAAAATGCTATTTACCATACCTGCAGAAGCTCATACGAGAGAAGAGGTTACTGCGCTGCTAAAGAATCACCCGGAAGTCATGTTCGTTTCCTTAATGGGTGTGGACATCGGGGGCCATGATACGGACGAAAAAATTCCCGTAGGACTTTTTATCAAGGAAATGGATCAGTTCTTCTCAGACGGGGTCCAGACTGACGGTTCCAGCGTTGTGTTGCCTAAAATTGCTTCTTTAAACAACGCGAAGGTTGATATAATCCCCGATATGGATGTCAATTGGTACGTGGACTATAACTTCCATAACATAGATGAACAAACTGGTTTGCCCGTAGGAACGCTGCGGATCCCCTCTATGCTGTTCCATAACGACACGGCGGAGGTGGGATCCAGGTCCATGCTTAAGCGGACCATAGAGTTGTTTGAAAAAGAACTTTTCAAGCTGCTCAGAGAGCATCCCTATGTTTTCAAATATCTGGATATCAATTCAGTGGACGAGATCAAAGAATTTGAGCTGACCGGTGCCACAGAACTGGAGTTCTGGGTCAAGACTCCGGAGGACAAAGCGGACAGGGAGCAGCTTTCTACTTCTCAGGAACTGAAGGAGCAGTACTGGCAGAGAACGAGAGGCCCGGTGAGAACCGCCCTTGAGCGGGCGATCCACTTTTTGGATCAATACGGATTCGGCATCGAGATGGGACACAAGGAAGTGGGCGGAATCAAGGCCAAGCTGGGACATTCCGGCCGTTATGACCACATTATGGAACAGCTTGAGATTGACTGGAAATACAGCACCTTGCTGCAATCCGCCGACAACGAGCTGCATATCCGCTATGTGGTAAAGGATATCTTCCGCGCCCACGGTTTGGATGTAACCTTTATGGCTAAGCCGATAGAAGGTGTTGCCGGAAACGGCGCTCACACCCACATGGGAGTGAACGCCATACTTAAGGACGGCAGAAAGATAAATCTATTTGCTCCGAAAAACATGAAGGAGAGCTATCTGACGCCCATCGGCTACGGAGCTTTGATGGGGATTCTCAAAAATTATGAGATTATGACCCCCTTCATCGCTTCCACAAACGATGCGATCAATCGGCTGAAGGAAGGTTTCGAGGCCCCGGTCTGCATCGTGACCTCTCTCGGGCACACAAAAGAAACTCCATCCAGGAACAGGACCGTGCTAATCGGACTTATAAGGGATGAGAAGAACCCATTGAGCACCAGGTTTGAGCTCCGTTCTCCCAATCCAAAGACCAACAAATATTTAGTACTGGCCACGTCCTATCTGGCCATGTTGGACGGCATTGAGGCATGTCTTAAGCACCAAAAGACTCCAGACGAGCTGGAGCGCATTATATCGAAAAAGTACGGCGAGGAAGTATTTTATTTGGAAAAAGACAGGGCCTATCGCAGCGAAGAGGATGTATATAAAGCGTATACTAAGGAAGAACGGGATCGCTATTTCGGAAAACCGCCGGAAACGGTATGGGAAAGCATACAAAGTTTCGACAATTATCCGGAGAAGCTGTCAGTTCTCCAGAGAGAAGGCATCTTTGATGACATGACCCTGGAATCCTATAAAGAAGCGATCATTGCCCAATGGGCCATGGAACTTCATCACCGCATAGTTCCCAACGTAATGGATCGGGTGAGGGAGTGCCGCAAATGTCACGAGGACGAAGATTGCACCGATTTGGATCTGCTCAATTGGGACAGAATACAAGAATTACGCATATATCTCGGGCAGGACAGGATAAGCAAGAAATCTCTCCTAACCCGCATAAAGAATGCCTTGGACGAAGGCGACTATCAACTTGCGTCGGATCTACAAAAGGAAATGCAGGTCAAGATAGAAGAATTGACCGAAACCTACGTACAATATAAAAAGAATTTGTTTTAAACATCCCTGCATGTAGAGTGGGAGAAAAAAGAGGAAAAGAGGAAGTACAAATGTTAGACATCAAAAAACTCCGCGATGATTTTGAGGCAGTCAAACAGAAGATAGAATCCAGAGGACAGGGAGATTACGGCCTCGACAGGGTAATGGATCTGGATGAAAAGAGAAGAAAGCTGCTGGCGGAGGTGGAAGCTAAAAAGAATCGCCAGAACCAGGATTCTAAACAGATTCCAAAGCTGAAAAAAGAAGGCAAGGATGTCTCAGAGCTGTTGGAGCAGATGAAAGAACTCTCAGAAGAAATCAAGCAGATGGATGCCCAGGTTGGGCTCATCGAGGAGGAATTGGAAAAAGCTCTGCTGAACATCCCAAATACCCCTAGCGACCAGGTGCCCCTGGGGGCCAGCGATGAGGATAATGAAGAGATTCGCAGATGGGGCGAGCCCAGATCCGTGGACTTTGAGCTAAAAGCCCACTGGGATGTGGGGACGGATCTGGATATCCTGGATTTTGAAAGAGCTTCGAAGATTGCAGGCACAAGGTTTACGGTGTACAAGGGTCTTGGAGCCAGGCTGGAGCGGGCCGTAATCAATTTCATGCTGGATCTGCATACGAAGGAGCACGGCTTTACTGAGGTTTTGCCTCCGTTTATGGTCAATCGAGATTCCATGACGGGTACCGGACAGCTTCCCAAGTTTGAGGAGGACATGTTTCACGTTCCCGCAAAAGACTTTTTCCTTATTCCGACGGCGGAGGTTCCTGTGACGAACCTTTTGATGAACGAGATTCTTGACGGGGACAAGCTCCCCATCTACTATACGGCTTATACTCCATGCTTCCGGAAAGAGGCGGGATCTGCGGGTAGGGATACGCGAGGTCTGATCCGCCAGCACCAGTTTAACAAGGTGGAACTGGTGAAGTTCTGCAAACCGGAGGATTCCTACGAAGAACTGGAGTCCCTCACCGCCGCAGCGGAAGAGGTGCTTAAACGATTGGAGCTTCCCTATCGCGTGGTGAAGCTATGCACCGGCGATCTGGGCTTCAGCTCCGCCATGACCTACGACATTGAAGTCTGGATGCCCAGCTACGGCAAATACGTGGAGATCTCTTCCTGCAGTAATTTTGAAAGCTTCCAGGCCAGGAGGGCCAACATTCGCTTCCGTCGTGAGGCGGGAAGCAAAGTGGAATTCGTGCATACGTTAAACGGATCCGGACTGGCCGTGGGAAGGACGACGGCGGCAATCCTGGAGAATTACCAGCAGGAGGACGGTTCCGTGGTGGTGCCGGAAGCGCTGCGGCCTTATATGGGCGTTGATGTTATTAAAAAATAGAAGTATCTTTAATAAAGACTGAATGGCATCAGGCCAAACTAGTCACACCCGGCTACGGTATACCGAAGGAGGCTGAAATGGCGTTAAAAATAAATGTTGGTGACATTTTAGAGTTAAAAAAACAGCATCCCTGCGGGGGAAAAACCTTCGAAGTCATGCGGGCGGGGATGGATTTCCGCTTGAAGTGCCTCACTTGCGGAACGCAGGTTTGGCTTGAGAGACCAAAACTCGAGAAGAGAGTGAGAAAAATCACACCTGCAGCAACGGGTGAAGGGGAGCAAGTATAAAATTGCTCCCTTTTTTTATAACAGCCGTGAATTGACGGAAAAGTGGTTGACAAACAAAAAATCTTTTCATATACTGTTCCCAATACACAAAAAAATGCCATGACGGAAGTTTTGATTGGCACAAGGATGTGTTACAGAGAGCCGGCGGTTGCTGGAAAGCCGGTACCATCGTGTCTATCATTCTCGCTCCCGAGCAGAACCCCCGAACGCTTGTTGCAGCATAGCCAAGCGGAATTATAACAAGGATTGTAATTGCGCAGGAAAAATTTTGGCTGGCGTAGACACATCGACTGAGCATGACAGGAGCGTATACAGATATACGTGACTGAGTGCGAAAGAGATGTGGCATAGCCAGGCGGAATTTTAACAAGCAATTAAGGGGTTACGGAAGGGCACCGTTATATAGCCCAGGGTTTGTTGGAACCTGCAGAGAGACCGGACTTTTCCGGTAATCAGGGTGGTACCGCGGTAGTTTTATCGTCCCTGGAGTTTGACTCCAGGGATTTTTTTATACCTGAAAAACAAGCAACAGCATGAAATAATAGAAACGGAGGATTTAAAATGAGCAAGCATATCAAGATTTTCGACACTACACTCAGAGACGGAGAGCAGTCGCCCGGCTGCAGCATGAACATAAAGGAAAAGATCCAGATGGCGAAACAGCTTGAAAGGATGAAAGTAGATATCATTGAAGCCGGTTTTGCCATTTCCTCCCCTGGTGATTTCAAGTCGGTGCGGGCCGTGGCGGAAACGGTAAAGGAATCGGTGGTGGCCAGCCTGGCCAGGGCGGGAAAGGAAGATATTGACCGGGCTTGGGAGGCGGTATCCGTGGCGGAACAACCCCGGATTCACACCTTCATAGCCACATCTCCCATTCATATGAAATACAAGCTGAACATGACACCGGACCAAGTGGTGGAGCAGGCGGCGGAGATGGTCAAATACGCGAAAAAATATTGCAGCGATGTGGAGTTTTCCGCCGAAGATGCCACGAGAAGCGATTTGGAATTCCTGGCCAGGATCTTCACGGAAGTAATTAAGGCGGGAGCCACGACGATAAACATTCCGGATACTGTAGGCTACACGGTGCCTGATGAATTCTATGATTTTCTCATCAAACTTCAAGAGCTTTGCCCGGCATTGGACAATGTGGACATTTCCGTTCACTGCCACAACGACCTGGGTTTGGCCGTGGCCAACTCTCTGGCCGCCATTAAAGCGGGAGCAGTGCAGGTGGAGACCACCATTAACGGAATCGGAGAAAGGGCCGGAAACGCAGCCATGGAGGAATTGGTCATGGCATTGAAGACGCGAAACGACGTCTTAAAAGCGGATACGGGAATCGTGACCACTGAGATTATGCGGGCCTCAAAGCTCTTGTCCAGCATAACTGGGGTCAAAGTGCAGCCCAACAAAGCCATCGTGGGAGAGAACGCTTTTGCTCACGAAGCGGGCATCCACCAGCACGGGGTCTTGCAGCATAAATCCACCTATGAGATCATGACGCCCGAATCTATAGGCCTCACGACGAGCAACATGGTGCTGGGCAAGCATTCCGGCAAGCATGCGCTTCGGAACAAGGCTAAAGAGCTGGGGTTCGATCTCACCGAGGAAGCGTTAGAGCGTGCATTTGTCAGATTTAAAGAGCTTGCCGATAAAAAGAAGCAGATTTATGACGGTGACATTGAGGCTTTGCTGAGCAAGGAAGCCTTGCAGGTACCGAAAGCCTATCAGATGAAGAGCTTTGTCATCAACAGCGGCAACAGCATTACTTCCACAGCAGTGGTGGCGGTGACAAAGGACGGAAAAACCATAGAAAAGGTAGCCAGAGGAGACGGGCCCATCGATGCGGCATTCCAGGCCATCGGGAAAATAGTTGGCAAGAAGCTGAGACTTGAGGATTACCAGCTTCATTCCGTAACGGAAGGAATGGATGCGCTGGGAGATGCTCTCGTTAAAATCAGCAGCAACGGCAAGACCTATGCGGGAAGAGGTCTTTCCACCGACGTAATCGAAGCCAGTATTCACGCATATATCAACGCGGTAAACAAGATGATCTACGAGGAGAACAAGACAAATGGAGTATAAAATAGCCGTTATTTCTGGGGACGGAATAGGACCAGAAATCATAGAAGAAGCTAAAAAAGTATTGCTCAAGGTAGGCAGCAAGTTCGGCCACAGCTTTGTATTTAATCACGTACTTGCAGGAGGCTGCGCCATTGATGCGACGGGAGAATGCCTGCCGGAGAAAACCCTTTCAATCTGTTGCGATTGCGACAGCGTGCTCTTGGGCGCAGTGGGAGGACCGAAATGGGATGATCTGCCGGGAGATAAGCGGCCGGAGAAGGCGCTTCTCGGGTTGCGGCAGGAATTGGGACTTTATGCCAACCTGCGCCCGGCGCTGCTCTTCCCGGAGCTCTCCGATGCCTGCCCTTTAAAGCCGGAGCTTGTAGAGGGCGGGGTGGACCTGCTGGTTGTAAGAGAGCTTACCGGCGGAATTTACTTTGGAGAGAAGGGGCAATGCGAAACGGAGTGCGGGACCGGAGCTTACGATGTGGAGCTTTATACGGAAAAGGAAGTGGAGCGCATTGCCCGCCTTGCTTTCAACATGGCAATGAAGAGAAACAAAAAGCTCACCAGCGTGGACAAAGCCAACGTGCTGGAGAGTTCGCGGCTTTGGAGGAGGGTTGTCAACCGGGTTTCAGAAGATTTTCCTGAAGTGGAGCTGTCCCACATGTATGTAGATAATGCCGCCATGCAATTGGTTCGCGATCCCAAACAGTTTGATGTAATTGTAACGAGCAATATGTTTGGGGACATCCTCTCCGATGAGGCCGGCATGGTTGTCGGTTCCATCGGGCTGCTTCCCTCAGCCAGTATGAGGGGAGGGTCCTTCGGCATGTATGAACCCATCCACGGAAGCGCTCCCGATCTGGGGGGAAAGGACGTGGCAAACCCCATTGCCACCATACTGTCTGCAGCTATGATGCTGCGCTACAGCTTCGGTCTTTCCGAGGAAGCTGACGCGGTGGAAGGTGCGGTAAAAGAGTTTCTCAAGGCGGGCTACCGGACTCAGGATATCATGACGGAAGGCATGAAGTTGACGGGAACCCGGGAAGCAGGGGACAGGATTGCAGATGCTATTTAATAAGCGCAGTTGGACAAAGTAAAGGCAGAATGACAAAGAAAGCTAAAAAATGACGTGCAAAACGGGACAGCATGGAAGCGCAAATAGAATAGTATGGCCACGTGAATAGGATAGTATGGCAACATTACCAAATAATTAACAAGAATTCTCTTGCAAAGAATGAAGAATTTTGTTATAATATTAACAAGATAAGATCTTCGTTCTGAGTGCACAAGGGTCCGTCCCGAGTGAGAAGGCGAGAGACAAATATGGGGTTTCTTGTAACAGTCGATCAACAGGATCCTTATGCTCTTGCATAAGGATTTTTTTTAAACTGACAGAAAGGTGTTGCATTGACACATCATATTTAGATAAAACTAATCGGCGGATATTCGGAAAGAGGGGGATTAATATGAAAAAATGGTTTGCGTTCTTGATGGTATTTGTGCTCTGCCTGGGCATGCTGGCTGGCTGCGGAACAGCAGCAACGGAAGAGCCGGAGGCGGAACCGGAACAGGAAGCGGCGGAGGCAGTTACTTTCCGCATCGCATCTCTAAAAGGCCCCACCACCATGGGGATGGTTAAGCTGATGAACGATGCGGAGGAGGGCAATACGAAGCATGATTACCAGTTTGAGGTATACGGAACTGCCGATGAGGTGGTTCCCAAGCTGGTGAACAACGAAATTGATATCGCTCTTATTCCGTGCAATTTAGCCAGCGTGCTGTATAATAAGACTGAAGGCGCGGTACAGATAGCGGCTATCAACACTCTGGGCGTGCTATATGTAGTAGAGAGCGGTGACACGGTTCATTCGATTCAGGACCTGGTAGGCAAAACCGTTTACAGCACCGGAAAGGGAACGACTCCGGAGTTTACGTTTAACTACATTCTGCAACAGAACGGCATAGAGCCCGGGAAAGATGTGACGATCGAGTACAAGAGCGAATCGACGGAAATCGCTGCAATGCTCCAGAATGCAGAAAACACCATTGCAGTCCTTCCCCAGCCTTATGTGACCGCTGTGCAGATGCAGAACGAAAAAGTTAGAGTGGCATTGAGCTTTACGGAAGAGTGGGATAAAGTGAGCCCGGACAGCAGCATGGTAACGGGTGTGGTCCTTGTAAGAAAGGCCTTTGCGGAGGAAAATCCCATGGCTTTCAGCGAATTCCTGGATGAGTATGAAGCATCTACGGAATACGTAAACGCCAACGTGAAAGAGGCGGCCGCATGGGTAGAGAAGTACGGAATTGTTGCCAAAGCACCCATTGCGGAGAAAGCGATTCCTGCTTGCAATATCACCTATATCGAAGGCGATGAGATGAAAGCAAAAGTCGGCGGCTACCTTCAAGTACTGTTCGATGCCAATCCCCAGTCGGTAGGAGGAGCTCTGCCAGAAGATGACTTCTACTTCTCGAGGTAAAAAAAATGCTCAAAGGGTGCTTGCCCTGATATTCTGGCTGATCGTCTGGCAGCTTGCTGCTTCGGCAATCGGACATGATCTTCTATTGGTATCGCCGGTAAAGGTGGTCCAGATTCTGATCAGTCAGGTGCAGGAGGCCGCGTTTTGGGCTACGGTGGCCCATTCCTTTGTGCGCATAGTCAGCGGATTTCTGCTCGCCATCGTCACCGGGGTGTTTTTGGCTGTCATCAGCGCTGGGCACGGCATTATCAGGGCTTTGCTGGCACCTTTTTTCAGCGTTGTAAAGAGCATTCCGGTGGCCAGCTTCATCATTTTGGTGCTTATTTGGGCCGGAAGCAACACACTTTCCGTAGTGATAAGCTTTTTGATGGTCCTGCCGATCCTCTATACCAACGTGCTACAGGGGTTTATGCAGACGGACAGAAAGCTTTTGGAGATGGCGAAAGTGTTTCGCATAGGTTTGCGGAAAAAGCTCTATGCTATTTACATTCCCGGAGTGTTGCCGTACTTTTCCGCAGGATGCAAGCTTGGATTGGGGCTATGCTGGAAGAGCGGCATCGCAGCTGAGGTCATCGGACTGCCCGACGGCAGCATCGGCGAAAAGCTTTATCAGGCGAAAATATTTCTCAGCACGGGAGAACTCTTCAGCTGGACCATCGTCATCATATTGATCAGTTCCCTGTTTGAGCGTTTCTTTTTCCGGCTGCTCGGATATATTGAGCGGCGTGCGGTGTTTACGGCACCGGTTTCGGATAATTCGGATAATAAATAGCGGGGCGTATTCCGGTCGGGCCGGTAAAGTACGGCGGCGCTACGGCAATGTTGTGGTTGGGGTGTTGTTATGATCACTGTAAAGAACCTTACGAAGCGTTTCGATGATAAAAAGGTTATAGACAATCTGAGCATGGAGTTGAAAGAAGGCAGCCTGACTACGATAATGGGGACCAGCGGCTGCGGCAAAACCACCTTCGCCATGTTGCTGCTCGGGTTAATGAAGCCTGACAGCGGTACTATCGAGGGGCTTCATGGTAAGCGCATAGCAGCCGTGTTTCAGGAAGACCGCCTCATCGAGCATCTTTCTGCCATAGAAAACGTAAAACTGGTCATTGACGGAAAACCTGACGAGGAGGAAATCAGGAGGCATCTTGCAGATGTTGGGCTTGAAGGCATCCTGGCAGAAAAGCCGACGGCTCAATTGTCCGGAGGGCAGAAGCGCAGGGTGGCCATAGTCAGGGCAATGATGGCAAAGAGCGACTTCATCTGCCTGGACGAACCCTTCAAGGGCCTTGATAAAGAAACGAAGGGAAAAGTCATGGAATACGTGAAAAAGAATATAAATGGGAAAACCGTCCTGCTGATTACCCATGACATAGAGGAACATAAATTCTTTGAAGGCGATTTTGGCGGAACACTCCCCGGACCCGTCTGCGAGATCTACCCGTTTTAATAGTGAATCAAAAAATCAAAAGGGACTGTCCCTTTTGATTTTTTGAATAGTAAGGGCCACGTTAAACAACGGGGCCCTTACTATTCCTCCTATTTCAAGCCTATTCCTGCGGGCAATAGACTTCTTTCTTTTGATAATGGGTATGGAGATATTTGTGAGCCACATGGCTGTTGGGCGTACTAAGGAACTCTTCATAGAGAGCTTTAACCTCAGGATTTTCGTGGGCCTTTCTGAGAACTTGTCTTTCGTCCTCAGAATACAGCGCGTTGGCTCTGTCAGCCTTTGGATTCACTTCTAATCTGGCCTTAGCTGAAACGTGAGGCTGACCTCCGCCATGGACGCAGCCGCCGGGGCATGCCATGACTTCGATGAAGTGGTAGTTCTTTTCTCCCCTGCGGATGGCATCGAGCACTTTTGCCGCATTGGCAGTTGTGTGTGCCACAGCAACTTTGATCTCCGTCGGTTTGCCGTCGATGGGCAGGGTGACGGTGGCTTCCTTGATGCCTTCCATTCCTCTCACATCGTAATATTCGATCTCCTGCAGGTCCTCACCGGTGACGATGTCAGCGATGGTACGAAGGGCCGCTTCCGTAACGCCGCCTGTGGTTCCGAAAATGACGCCGGCTCCGGTGTATTTGCCCAGGATGCTGTCGTCATCCTCGTCCTCAAGAGCCAGGAAGTTGATCCTTGCCTGCTTGATCATATCTGCCAACTCTCTGGTAGTTAAGACGATATCCACATCACGGATGCCGTCCACTTCCATTTCAGGTCTCTGCGCCTCAGTCTTCTTTGCAGTACAAGGCATTACAGATACGCAAACCATCTTCTTCGGATCGATGCCGGCTTTGTTGGCATAGTAGGATTTGACCAATGCTCCGAACATCTGCTGCGGTGATTTGCATGTAGACAGATTATCCAGAAAGTCTGGGTAATTGATCTCGCAGAACCGGATCCAGCCCGGTGAGCAGGAAGTAATCAAGGGGAGAGTTCCTCCTTCCTTGAGCCGGGTCAGGAGCTCGGTTCCTTCCTCCAATATGGTCAGGTCCGCGCTGAAGTTGGTGTCGAAGACCTTATCAAATCCCAATCTTCTGAGAGCGGCTACCATTTTTCCGGTAACGGGTGTTCCTACCGGCAGGCCGAAGGCTTCACCGAGTGCAGCCCGCACTGCAGGAGCCGTCTGAACGACCACAAATTTTTCGGGATCGTCCAGAGCTTCCCAGACCTTTTCAATGCTGGTCTTTTCTCTCAATGCTGCAACGGGGCAAGCATTGATGCACTGACCGCAGTACACGCAGTTTACATCTCTCATGCTGAAGTCATAGGCCGGGGCCACTTCAGTGTTGAAGCCTCTCTTTGTGAAGTCCAGAACACCGATGCCCTGTACATTTTTACATACGCTTATGCATCTGCCGCAGAGAATGCACTTGGAAGAATCGCGAACGATGGAGTGGGACAAATCGTCCAAAACCGGTGTTCTCTTGGCACCGTCGTAGGGCACATCATCAATACTCAGTTCTTCACAGAGTTTCTGGAGCTCGCAGGTGCCGTTTCTACGGCAGGTAAGACATTCACGGTTGTGGTTTGCCAGGATCAGTTCCACATTTTTGCGAACCGCTTTTCTCACCTTTTCCGTATTGGTTCTCACATTCATTCCTTCCTGAACCTGAAGTACGCAGGATGCAGGCAGGTTTCTCATGGGAACCCCGTTAATATCTACTTCCACTACGCAGACCCTGCAAGCTGCGATTTCGTTGATATCCTTCAAGTAGCAAAGGGTGGGGATATCAATACCGGCGGCTTTTGCTGCCAATAATACGGTGTAATCTTTGGGAACGCTGACGGCGATCCCGTTTATAGTTACATTGACTTTTTCAACATTACTCATGCTAACCTGTCCTCCTATTTTCTAATGATGGCCTTGAACGTGCAGGCATCCATGCAGGCACCGCATTTGATACATTTTTCTTGATCGATGGTGTGCCTTTGTTTGACTGTACCGGTGATTGCCTTGGTAGGACATACTCTCACGCACCGGGTGCAGCCTGTGCAGTCTTCCGTGATGAAATAGCTCAACAAGGCTCTGCAAATGCTTGCAGGACATCTCTTGTCCACTACGTGTGCTTCATACTCATCTCTGAAGTGTTTCATTGTGGAGAGGACAGGATTCGGGGCTGTCTGACCCAATGCGCAAAGTGATGTGTTCTTGATGTTTTCGGCCAGTTCTTCCAGGTTAATCAGGTCCTCCATGGTGCCCTTGCCCTGTGTAATCTTATCCAGGATTTCCAGCATTCTCTTTGTTCCTTCACGGCAGGGCGTACACTTGCCGCAGGATTCGTCAACGGTGAAATCCAGGAAGAAGCGGGCAATGTCGACCATGCAGTTGTCCTCGTCGATTACGATCATTCCGCCGGATCCCATCATGGAGCCGATGGCGACCAAGGTATCGAAATCGATGGGTGTGTCCAGATCTGCCGTTGTTATGCATCCACCGGAAGGTCCGCCGGTCTGAACTGCCTTAAAGGCTTTTCCGTTGGGACAACCCTCACCGATGTCATAAATGACCTCGCGGAGAGTGATTCCCATGGGAACCTCTACCAAACCTGTGTTATTGATTTTTCCGCCAAGAGCGAAGACCTTAGTGCCCGGGGATTTTTCCGTGCCCATAGATTTGAACCATTCGGGTCCATTGAGAACGATCTTGGGTACGTTGGCCAAGGTTTCTACGTTATTGATGATAGTGGGTTTGCCCCAAAGTCCTTTGTTGGCGGGGAAAGGAGGCTTGTTTCTCGACATGCCGCGCTTGCCTTCGATAGAAGCTATCAATGCTGTTTCCTCTCCGCATACGAAAGCGCCTGCTCCCAGTCTGATTTCGATGTCAAAATCGAAACCGCTGCCGAAAATGTTCTTGCCGAGAAAGCCCTTTTCTTTTGCCTGTTGGATGGCTATCTCCAATCTGCGAACGGCCACAGGATATTCAGCTCTTACATATATGAAACCCTTTGTGGCGCCGATAGCATATCCGCCGATGGCCATGGCTTCCAATACAGAGTGAGGATCCCCCTCCAAAATGCTTCTGTCCATGAAAGCACCCGGGTCTCCTTCGTCGGCGTTGCAGATGATATACTTCTGATCCGCTTCATTAGCCGCGGCGAAGCTCCACTTTGTTCCTGTGGGGAATCCTGCACCGCCTCTGCCTCTGAGTCCGGAGGCTTTGATCAGGTCAATGACTTCGTTTGGCTTCATGGCAGTGACTACTTTTGCCAGCGCCTGATAGCCGTCAATTGCTATATAATCGTCGATGTTTTCCGGGTTGATCAACCCGCAGTTTTTGAGAACGACACGCTTTTGCTTTTTGTAGAACTGTACGTCGTCCAAACTCTTGAGCTTGCCGTCTTCCGTTTCTCCGAGAGTAAATTCAACAACCGGTTTGCCTTTTACCAAGTGTTCGGAAACAACTCTTGTGACCCGATCCGGATCCATATGAATATATGTAACCTTCTCTTTGCCGGGCTCGTATACCTCGACAATGGGCTCATATATGCACATGCCGACACAGCCTGTGGGGACGATTTGCACATCGCCCAAGCCTTTGGCGGCTGTTTCTTCCTTAAGCTTTTCCAAAACCGGCTTGGCTCCGGCGGAAATTCCGCAAGTGGCCATTCCGACAACTATGCGGTAGCCGTCGGTAACTTCAAAATTCTTCACAGCGTCAGCTTTCAGCTGGTTCAATTGATTGATACTATTCATTCTGCGCCACCTCACCTCTATACTTATCAAGAATCGCAGGAATTACATCCACGTTATCCAGTTTGCCGTAGACGTCATCGTCTATCATCATAACCGGTGCCAAACCGCAGCAACCGAGGCAACGGGTGGCGTCGATGGTAAACAAACCATCAGGCGTGGTCTCTCCAACGCCGATATTCAATTCCTCGACGATCTTATCCAGAACTTTTTGAGCCCCTCTCACGTAGCAGGCTGTACCGAGACAAACGCCGATATGGTGTTTGCCTTGCGGCGTTATGGAAAATTGGCTGTAGAATGTTGCGACTCCGTAAAGCTCGGCGATGGGAACGCCAATATTCTCGGAAATAAATTTCAGTACATCCAGGGGCAGGTAGCCGAAAATGCGCTGCGCCTCCTGAAGCACTCCCATAGAGATTCCTTGTGAATCTTTGACAGAATCGATGTACGCTTTCAATTCAGCGTATCTTTTGTCACTTGTTCTGTTGCAATTGCACCCGCAGTCATTTTGCATTTTCTAATTCTCCTTAATTAATAGTGATAATTAATAATTTAATTGTGATAATTGTGTCAAGCCGAACCTGGGATGTCGAAGGAACCGTATTGCCGGTATCACCTCCTAAAATTGCTTGTGTCAGTAGGCATAAATCAATATATGTCGGGATTATAAACGAGATTAAATTATTATGAAATTGATATTTTTTCTACAATCAATTTTAGAATAGCATATGAAGAAAAAAGATGCAATATTTTCTGACAAACTGACAAACTTTGTATAAATAATAACTTAACAATTTTGCTATGTTATCGTACTGTTTTGAGGCTGCATTCTTGTCAAGAATCTATGGGGGTGATAAACTATAATAATAGACTGTAATAAAAGTATGAAGATGCAGCTTTTGAAGTGAAAAATATAACGAAGGAGAAGGATTATAGAAGGTTAAGACAGGACAGGAGGTTTGTCATGGAATTAAAGGATGCTATTTATAAACGGCAGAGCATTAGAAAATACAAGGAGCAGGACGTTCCCCAGGAAGATCTGGAGAAGATTTTAGATGCGGCGAGGGTGGCGCCTTCAGGGAAGAACAGCCAGAACTGGCACTTTGTTGTGGTCCGGGACAAAGAACTTAAGCAAAAGATCGCCCAGGCCATCCTGGATAAAAATGAAGTGATTGCCAAAAAGCTGGACGAAAAGGATCCGGAAAAAGGACGGCGATTCAGTAAATTTGCGAAGAATTTCTCGCTCTTTTTCCTGGATGCGCCGGTGCTGATTCTTGTCTACGCAACGGTGTACTACTGTACGGGCTACGATGAATATAAATTTGCCGGTTTTCCGGAGGAATACATTGAAAAGCTGCTCCTTCGCAATCCAGGGATGCAGAACATTGGCGCGGCGGTTCAGAATATGGTGCTCACCGCGGTGGATCTGGGATATGGTTCCTGCTGGATGACAGGGCAGAATTATGCGGCGGAAGAGATAGAGGCGGTGGTTAAGGAGGAGACGGGTTTTGAGAAGGAGGGCTATTTCCTCGTGTGCATGCTGCCAATAGGTGTTCCGCAGGAAGGGGCAAAGAGCCCGGGGAGAAAAGAGTTAAGCGAAATCTGTACCTTCGTTTAAACCAAGGCAATCCATCGTGTGCAAAATTTAAGATTGTACGTAGATTTATACAGATGCTTTTGTATCCTGTATACTTACAATCTTATTTTTTGCACATAGAAAGGAGAGTGTGTGGTGGTCTGATTGCAGGATGTATCTTATCGCAGAACGTGAAGCAGGCTCTGTATTGCTTCCTCCATTTTTTCAATAGGGATTCGAGTGTAGTAGAACATCACCACAGAGTAGCTGCCGTCGATTTCGAAATTGGAAACGGGCGCCAGGGTGAGCCCGGATTCGGCGACGGCGGCGCAGATCTCCTCTGTGGTTTTTCCTTTGTTTGCGATTTTAAGCAGCATATGCAGCCCGGAACTGTTGTTTAAAATTTCAACAACATCTTTGCCGTACCGGTTCAGCGCCGCCGTCGCCATCTGGATTTTCTGCGCGTTAAGCTTTCGCTGCCTGCGCAGGTTGGTCTGATAAAAGCCGCTGCTCATGTAAAGAGCCAGGGTAAGCTGCTCCGCTTTGGAACAGGTCTGGGTGTAGCCGCTTAATGATTCGCGGAACAGCTTGAACAAAGGCTTGGGAAGAACCATGTAGCTGATTTTGATGGATGGAAAGAGGGTAGAAGAAAAGGAACCCAGATAGACGACTTGTTCACCCGTGTCGAGGCCTTGAAGGGAAGGAACGGGGCGGCTGTCATAGCGCAGTTCACTGTTGTAATCATCTTCTATTATGATACTTCTATTCCGGTACGCCCAGTCCAAAAGAGCATATCTTCTTCCCACGGGCATGATGGAGCCTGTAGGAAATTGATTGGAGGGGCTCACATAAACGGTAGTGGGTATGTTTGCCGGAAGCTTGTTTATTTGGATGCCGTCCCTGTCGATGGGGACCAGGGTCATTTTGAAATTCCTATCTTTGAAGATGTTTCGCACGGGCAGGTAGCCGGGATTTTCGAAGGAAGCATGATCGATGTCCATCCTCTGGAGAATAATGCAGAGGAGATTGATCAGTTGCTGGGTTCCCGCCGCGATGACCACCTGATCTCGATTACACCGAACGCCTCTTGCCTGGTAAATATATCGGGAAATCTCGTCTCGCAGAGGCGCTTCACCTTGGATATCTCCTTCCAAGAGAAGCAGGGAAGAATAATCGGTCAGGATCTTGTTGCTGCACTTCTTCCATTTCGCAAAGTCAAAACATTCCGGATCCACATAGATCTGATTATTTCCATAGGCTTCCGGCAGAGAATAAGGAGGGGGATCGGAGCCGGGAGAGAGCGGAGCGAGCAAGCCTCTTTCACTTCCGGGAGAAATTTCGCTCACAAAATAACCCGACCTGGGTCTGCTGCTGATGTAGCCTTCTACTAAGAGCTGGTTATATGCTAACTCCACGGTGGTAATGCTTATATTAAGAGATTTGGACAAAGACCTGAGGGATGGCAGCTTCTCGCCGGGCAGTATATACGAGCGTAAAATCGCGTCTCGTATATAGACAAAGAGCTGCTGGTAAAGAGGTGTGGCCGACTCTTCATGAAGTACCGGTGTCAAAGAAATCATGGCATCCTCCTCCGGTTCACACACAAGACTGTATATAACAGATAGTAATTAACTGTACCCTAAACATAGCCAGATCCTCGAAATCGACAAAAAAATCGAAAACTGTATATATAAAAATACTCATAACTGGATATTTTAGCAACTACAGCTCAAGGGTATTATAATAATAAAAGCAATTAAAGTAAAGACTAAGGGCTAAAGCCAGGTGAATTCAAATGACTACAACTGAAAAGAATAACAAAATAATCATGACAGGCGTAATGATGGCCGTCATAGCGATAGCCACCATGATCATTGCCATTCCCGTTCCCTTTACCAACGGGTATATACACTTGGGCGACAGCATGATATTCATGTCGGTGCTGATTTTAGGATGGCGTTACGGAGCCGTTGCGGCGGGAGTGGGTTCTGCCCTTGCGGATCTATTTTTGGGATACGTTCACTGGGCGCCCTGGACGCTTGTCATTAAGGGCGTTATGGCTCTTATGATGGGTTTTATGATAGAAAAAGCCATGAAAAACCGCAGGAACGCTGTCGTTGCCATAGCAGCCATCACTGTGTTCTGGTTGGCTTTCCATCTTGCCGTCAATTGGATTATCCGCTACGAGGCAACGCACAACCCGGCTAATCTAATCGGCGACGAAATTGCGGATGTGTCCGCTTTGGGGGAATTTTTGAATTCCATGCAGAGCCAGCTTATGGTGGTGGCCTTGCTGATTCCTGTTTTCTTGATAGTTATCGCATTGGTCTTTAGAAAGAAAGAACGCTACAGAATTCCCATGTGGGAGATCTTGGGCATCACGCTGGCCGGACTCTGGATGGTTTTCGGATATTACATCGCCGGAGGCTTGCTGTACGGCAACTTTGCAGTTTCCGCCTTCAGCATTCCCATGAACGTGCTACAGTTCATCATGGGATTTTTTGTTGCATCGCTGATCACTGCGGCGCTGTCAAAAACTCCCGCTGCAAAGTTCTTCACCTTCCGCGTACGAAAATAAAAAGCCCCGGCCTATTTAATCACCGGGGCTTCCTGGAAATTGTTCAAAGTTTAATATTGTGCTTTCGACTCAAAAAGGTTTGCCTTTGGTTCAAAAAAGGTTTACAAGATCACCTTTTTTAATTTGCTGTTATTCCTTCTTTTATATAAGAGTAAGTGCTATAAAATCCCCTCTTTTAATAAATAATTTGCAGCCCTGGTTTCTTCTTTAAAAATAAGGGATACCGGTTTGGCAAGCAAGCTGTCCCGCGCATCCGGGTTGATTTTCAGATAATCTGCGATGACGAAAGCCAGGGACTTCTGGTTAATTTTTTTAAGCAGGGAGAGCAGGAGTTCTTTTTCAAGAGAATGTCTTTTCACCTGGTCCTGGAAGCTTTGGACTTCGGCTTCCGTTTCCTTTTGATATGAAAGCACTGTGGTCGACAGCTGCCGGCGGAAAGAATCCCTGGTATACAGGATTTGCGGATCTAATTCGAAGACGCGCGCGGCGGTTTCGGCGGATTTTAACGTTCTCTTATCCATCTCCCCCTTGGCAAAGGTATAATATTTACCATCGAAAAATCCGAATGCTTTGAGGGTATCCAAATATCCCAGCCTGATATTTTTTGCTGAATTTTTCCCGTCGAATTCCATGATATCGCCCAGATCCCATTTGCAATGGACAATAATCAGATTTTTAGCCTCCTTCAAGGGTTTCTTCTGCACGATGCCTGCTGTGGAAAGATCCACCGCAACCACATGAGTGGCACCTTTTTTCAGCGCCATCCCCACAGGAAGGTTGTCCAAATATCCTCCGTCTACATACTTGGTGTTGTTAATATCCGTCGCCCTGAAAGCGGGAAAAAGAGAAGAGCTGGCAACGATATAGTCGATGAGCTTTCCTTTCGGAATGTCTTCTTTATAAAAATGACGGGGGACGAATCCGGGAAGCTCAACGGTGACGAGACCAAATGCCGCCTGGCTGTCTCTCACCTTAGTTTCGTCGATATAGCGGCTTAACAGATTTTTCAGAGGCGTGTTTTCTCTCCGCAATAACCTCTTGTCTACCACCATGTGTGTTTGAATTTCTTTCCATACCTTACAGGCCAGTTCAAACTCGTCCTGGGCCACCAATGCTCCGTTGATGGCGCCTACGGATGTACCGGTGATAATATGGATTTTCACATCCATTTCCCGCAAGGCTTTCCAGACTCCGATTTCATAAGCGCCCCGCGCTCCGCCGCCGCCCAATACTAAGGCGGTTTTCATGCTTTCCGCCATAAATGCCTCCTGTAATTTTGAAATATAGTCACGCCCGTTGCGGCTGTTCGATTTGATTATATCCTTTGGGTGTAAATATGCAACATGAAGGTCCAGGCGAACATATGGGAAATCAGGGAGGAGCAGATCCGGGAGGTCATTCCATATCAACCAATCCACTCGGGTTTTTGTATTAATACTTGAACAAACCGGCTCCATGGCATATAATAAAAGAACAAATGTTCGACAAAGGGTGGAGGCGGTCATGGAGCTTTACGAAAAGCTTAGAATCCTGG
>FZPS01000059.1_pt536 | contig 19906 bp, 14 predicted proteins | sample 1817821 | NCBI WGS metagenome assembly FZPS01 (sample SAMEA104158645, study PRJEB21678) | metagenome | place: Germany | collected 2015-04-21
AATATGATAGAATTAAACATTGATAAAACATTAGACTTTGTATCAAAGCAAGATATTCTTGGATACAAAGAAGCAGTGGAAAAAGCTCAGAAAGATTTAGAAAATGGTACAGGTAAAGGTAACGATTTCTTAGGGTGGTTACACCTGCCTTCATCAATTACACAAGACCATCTTAACGACATAAAGCAAACCGCTAAAATATTACAAGATCATTGTGAGGTTGTAGTCATTGCAGGCATCGGAGGTAGTTATTTAGGAGCTCGGGCAGTAATTGAAGCTTTATCGAACAGCTTTGCAAATTTCAACACTAAAAGGAATGTACCTTCTATTGTATATGCAGGGCATAATATCAGTGAAGATTATTTATATGAACTGACAGAATTTCTAAAAGATAAGAAATTCGGAGTAATCAATATTTCTAAATCCGGAACAACTACAGAAACGGCTTTAGCTTTTCGCTTACTTAAAAAACAGTGTGAGGATCAAAGAGGCAAAGAAGAAGCCAAAAAAGTAATAGTTGCAATTACTGATGCACGAAAAGGAGCTGCACGTGTTACTGCTGATGAAGAGGGGTATAAATCTTTCATCATCCCTGATGATGTAGGAGGACGTTTTTCTGTATTGACTCCAGTTGGACTTCTCCCTATTGCCGTTGCCGGGTTTGACATTGAAGAATTAGTAAATGGAGCTAAAACAATGGAGAAAGCCTGTGGCTCTGAAAATGCATTTGAAGATAATCCTGCTGCCATTTATGCCGCAACACGCCAAGCCTTATACAACAAAGGAAAGAAAATAGAGATTTTAGTCAACTATAATCCTAAACTTCACTACATCAGCGAGTGGTGGAAACAACTTTACGGTGAGTCTGAAGGAAAAGAAAACAAAGGTATTTTCCCTGCATCTGTAAACTTCTCTACAGATTTACACTCTATGGGACAATGGATTCAAGAAGGAGAAAGAACCATTTTTGAAACGGTGATTTCGATAGATAAGGTAAATCACCAATTGATGGTTCCCAGTGATGAAAAGAATCTGGATGGATTAAATTATATTGCAGGTAAACGAGTGGATGAAATTAATAAGATGGCTGAATTAGGAACTCAGATAGCACACGTTGATGGTGGAGTACCTAACCTTCGTATTATAATGCCTAATCTTAGTGAGAATAGCATTGGCCAATTATTCTATTTCTTTGAGCGTGCTTGTGGTATCAGTGGATATGTGTTAGGTGTAAATCCGTTTGACCAACCCGGAGTTGAAGCCTATAAGAAAAATATGTTTGCACTATTGAATAAGCCGGGCTTCGAGGAAGAATCTAAAGCCATACAAAAAAGAATACAGGACTAATTTTTAACAAATAGAAACAGATAAAGACTAATCAAACCACTCTCTTGATTAGTCTTTATCATATTATAGAAACCCATAAATATTTATGAATTACCAAAAAGCTGTCAAAGATTATTTAAGAGAGAAAAACGAGTATCAAATTCACTTAAAAGCCGTATTATTTGATATGGATGGAGTTCTTTATGACTCAATGAAATATCATGCTATTGCATGGTCGAAAAGCACCCAAAAATACGGTATAAACTTTAAAGAAGAAGATGCCTATCTTCACGAAGGAAGAACTCGTATTGATACTATTAACTGGGCCTATCAAAGGCAATTAGGAAGAGATGCCACTGAAAAAGAGATAAAAAACATCTATGATTTAAAAGAAAAAGAGTTTAATAAGTTCCCTGAAACGACTCCTATGATTGGAACAAAACAACTTTTAGAAAAAATTAAAGAGAATAATTTAATCGCCATAGTCGTAACCGGTTCCTCTCAAGAATCACTTTTAAATAAATTAGAAAAAGACTATCCAAATTCATTTGAATATCAATCAATGGTTACTGCTTTCGATGTTAAACAAGGAAAACCTCATCCGGAACCCTATCTGATGGCTCTAAAAAAAGGAGGACTCAAACCCAATGAAGCTATAGTCATAGAAAATGCACCATTAGGTGTGGAAGCTGCTGTTGCTGCAGGTATCTTTACTATTGGAGTAAATACAGGACCACTGAACGATTCTATTTTAACAGATGCGGGAGCTAATCTTCTTTTTCCCTCCATGGAGCACTTAGCCGATCAATGGGATAAATTGTATGCTACATTAAATGAAACAAATCTAGATTGATAAAATCCATTATTAATTGGAACCTACTATATCAAATCTATAGAATACAAAAAACAAGAAAGCGATAGGATTTAATGAAGTCCTATCGCTTTCTTAATTATTAGAAGAAGTATCTTCTCTTTATAAATACTAAATATTATTTCAACTCATTAGGTTGAACAACATCCATATCACCATAATCTAAATTTTCTCCAGCCATACCCCAAATAAAGGTATAGTTTGTTGTACCAGCTCCTGCATGAATAGACCACTCAGGAGAAAATACGGCCTCTTCGTTATGCATCCAGATATGACGAGTTTCTTGAGGTTCACCTAAATAATGACAAACAGCCTGTCCTTCGGGTACATTAAAGTAGAAATAAGCCTCCATACGTCTTGTATGAGTATGAGCAGGCATAGTATTCCATACACTACCCGGTTTAAGTTCTGTTAATCCCATTTGCAATTGACAAACTTGAACCACTTCTTTTACTATCAATTGATTAATCACTCTGTCATTAGACTCTTCTAAAGAACCTGCCTTAATTACATTTGCGTCTTTAAGCGTGATTTTTTTAGTTGGGTATGAATGATGAGCAGGTGCTGAGTTAAAGTAAAATTTAGCAGGATTAGATGCATTTTTAGAAGAGAAAACCACTTCATGATCACCACTTCCTACATATAAAGCTTCCTTAAAATTCAACTCATATTCTTTATCTCCTACTTTTACAATACCGGGTGCACCTACGTTAATGATACCTAACTCTCTACGATGTAAAAAATTAGGAGCTTTTAACGGATCAATAGTATCTAACGACAAAGATTGTCCTACAGGTAGAGCTCCTCCTACAATGAAACGATCATACATGGAATATACCATATTGATCTTATTTTGTGAAAACACAGTTGGCATATGGAAATCTTTCCTTATTCGCTCTGTATCATAACTTTTAAAATCTTCAGGATTAGTAGCGAAACGAAGTTCATAATTAATATGTCCTTGCGCCCATATTCCTAAAGCTGATAAAGCCAAAACAAATGTCAAAACTAATTTTTTCATACTTTCTTATTTTTAATTCTAATTATTTTATTTTTAATTCTTTACAACATTCCTTTTTCTATTCCACAACACCAAGGCTAACGTACCTGCTCCTAATACTAAGCTACCAACTAACTTAAAATTAGCGGTCAGCTGATAGATAACCCAAGTCAATGGACTACCCGCAAAGTCAATGGCACCCACTTGTTGCCCTTGTGTATATTTATCTCCCGTAACCTGAACCACAGACTCAGTAAAGATACCCGATAAACCGGTAATCATATAATTTGCTCCAACCATTAATATTAAACCAATAATAAAGGTTTTTAATACATTCCCTTTGGTTATAGGAAGAATTAATGGAAAAACATAAAACAGACCGGCTAAACTGGTTAATGGAAGAAACTTATTTCCAGGCAGAACAACCGATATGAACAATAACACAGGAATCAATAGAATGGTTACTACCAAGGTAACCGGGTGACCAATTACTAAAGCAGGACTCATTCCAATATAAAAACCTGAACTATCTTTGAATTTCTTCTCCACTAACTTCTTTGTCGCATCAGAAATAGGAACCAGCCCTTCTATGAAAAGCGTGGTGATTCTGGGTATCAGCTCCATTACAGCACCAAGGATAACTCCTAACTGAAGAATTCTTGCCAAATCATACTTAGCAAGGGCTCCTAAAAGACAGCCTACGATAACCCCTAAGAAAATAGGTTCTCCCAGTAAGCCGAACTTCTTTTTCATCCCCTCAGCATCTATTTCCACTTTATTAATTCCAGGAATTAAATCCAACCCTTTATTAATAATCCAAGCAAAAGGGGCAAATGCTGCCACAAATGGTTGTGGTATGGATATTCCATCCATTTTTTCGTAAAAACGCGCAAAACCCGGTGCAGTGAAGTCTGCCAATACCATAGAGATTATGTAACACACACTAGCAGCCAATAATCCATAACCGAAACTACCGGTAGACAAAGCAACAATGGAACCAATGAAAGCATGGTGCCAAAAGTTCCAGATATCAATATTTACAGTACGTGTAGTCCGTGTTACTAACATCAAGACGTTAATACCTAAACAAATAGGAATTACAACAGCCCCGACTGCTGTATTATAGGCTACCTCTGCCGCTGCCGGCCAGCCAATGTCTAGGATATCGGTTTCAAGGTTATAAATAGTAGCTAAAGTATCTACAGCAGGCCCCAGATTATCAGTTAAAAGTTTTGTAATTACTCCTAATCCTACAAAACCAACTCCAACATAAAGTCCTGATCGTACAGCTTTAGACAGTTTTATACCCATTGCAACACCTATAATTGTAAAAATTATAGGCATCATAACGCTCGCTCCTAATCCAATGATGTACCCAATACCTATGTTAAGTCCATCCAATATATTGTTGAAAAAATCCATTTATTTTTCTTACTATTATTTTCTTAGATTCAAAGATATTATTGGTAGTGCAAAAATTAATCTTATCTTTCAAACCGCAAAAAAGTCGGTTAACATTAATGATAATCACCACCAAAAATAAACCTAAATCATTAAGGTTGTTTACCAATATAAGCTAAAATACCTCCATCTACATATAAGATATGCCCATTTATGAAATCAGAAGCTTTAGAAGCCAAGAAAACAACAGGTCCTTCCAAATCCTCCGGATTTCCCCAACGCGCAGCTGGAGTTTTAGAGATGATAAAATCGTTAAATGGATGTCCTTCTGTTCGTAAAGGAGCAGTTTGAGGAGTTGCAATATATCCGGGGCCTATACCATTTACTTGTATATTATGTTCCGCCCATTCACAAGCTAAATTCTTGGTAAGCATTTTCAAACCACCTTTAGCTGCAGCATAAGCTGACACTGTTTCACGACCTAATTCACTCATCATAGAGCAAATATTGATGATTTTACCGGCTTTCTTTTTTATCATACCGGGAGCAACCGCTTTGGATACAATAAAAGGACCTACTAAATCAATATCTATTACTTCTTTAAACTCCGAAACCTCCATCTCTAAAGCAGGAATACGCTTAATAATTCCGGCATTATTAACAAGAATATCAACATCACCATGTTTTTTAGAGATATCAGCAACCATTTCCTGTACTTCTTTTTCTATCGTAACATCACATTGGTAACCAAAAGCATCATAACCTTCATCACGATATTCTTTTTCAGCCTCTTTAATTTTCTCCGCCGTACGTGCATTAAATATAATTTTAGCACCAGCTTTTCCTAAAGCTTTCGCCATAGCCATACCTATACCATAAGTCCCACCTGTTACTAACGCAACTTTTCCTTCTAATGAAAATTGATCTTTCATATTTTTATTTTTAATAATTTAGTTTTAAGATTCAACATAAAACATCCCGTGTGCATACACGAAAAACAAACATATCATTTAAAGTAGATATTTCAACTCTGATTTTATAGAAATAACTAATTTGACATTTTTTACAGACTAAATTGACCTATAAATAAAGCCCTCAATCCTATCATTTAATAGGAATTAATATAAATTCTACGTTTAGCATAATGAAATCAATAAAAAAGCAGTTCATGAAAGAACTAGTACCGAACAATCATTGTATTAATTTTAGAGGAAGAAAGATTTTTACTCCTCCTCTATTTTAATCATGCCCTTACAATATTAATGTTCATTTAACCTCTTTTTATATTTTATCAATGCTTCAATATAATAATAATCAGCATAATTGATTGAGGCGTCTATCTCAGAGTTATTAGGCCAATGCCCTGTAGAATGTAATAGAAAAGCAGAATTCACATTACCACTTTTATATTTTTCAGAAGATAATTCCATAAGCATTGCAGTTACTGCATTAAAATATTTTTCACTTTTCATTTCATCATCCATTAATTGACTTAACTCAATCAAAGCTGAAGCAGTAATGGCAGCTGCTGAAGCATCTTTAGGTTCATTTGGTATATTTGGGGCATCAAAATCCCAAAAAGGAACAAACTCATCTTTAGGCAAACGAGATAAATATAAATCTGTTACTTTTTCAGCAAAGTCTAGAAATTTTTTATCCTGAGTTTCTCTATAGACAACTGTATAACCATAAATAGCCCAAGCTTGCCCTCTAGCCCACATAGAACTATCAGAATAACCTTGATGAGTTACTGCTTTAATGAACTCTCCTGTGATATTATCATATACAACCACGTGATAATTTGAACCTTCATCACTGAAACCATATTTCATTGTAGTTTCTGCATGTTTTGTTGCTATATCATACAAACGTGATGAACCACCGTTTTCTGCAGCCCAATATAACATCTCTAAATTCATTATATTGTCCATTATAGTATTATGCGGCCAATTATTTGGTTCTATCTCCCGAGGCCAAGAAAGAATAGTGCCAACTTTCTCATTAAAAAGTGTAGCAAGTGTATCTGCAGCATTCAAGACAACTTGCTTATATTTTTCATTGCCAGTTAAACGATAACCATTTCCATAGCTACAAAAAATTTGAAACCCCAAATCATGATCATAGGCTGGCAACTTTGTTAAAGGTTCAAGTAATTCAGTATAATAAACAGCAGACTCCTTATCTTTTTCATCCTGAGTAAATTCATAATTATACCACAAAATACCGGGCCAAAAACCTGCTGTCCACTCTTCAATACCTATTGGAACAAGATTCCAAGAAGTTTGACCAGCGAGAATATTGCGAGGCATCTTATTTTCGTTGGAAATTTCTCCTAAAGACTTTTTAATCTGTGCATTACAATATTCAAGATTTTGATCAACATCAAAAGAAGTCTCTTTTTTATGAGTAAAACAAGAGCATAGCCCTAACATTAATGAAAAAATCACTAACAAATTAAATCCTTTCATAATAATTTCTTTGCTTTTTTATATCTATAATCTTGTAAATCTAAACCAATCTACATCCATCCACGATCGCTGGGTATTAAGTGTTTTATTTAGAATAAACATACCTGTCTTTGCTCCTATCCACTTTCCTTGTCGTGCTTGAAATGTTTCTCCTATCGGCATGAATTTCACTCCATCTTTACTATAACTAAAGTTGCACATCCCACCATTACGTACTTGTACACGGAAGTAAAACTCCAAATTCTCCAATCGAGTTAAATAATTATATTTTATATCGGTATTTAAATTATCCAGTTTAATTCTTTCTATTTCCTCTTCTTTATTTTCTTGCTCAGCATCAATGCACTTTTGCAGCTCTACCACATATCCCGTTGTGGTTTTCTCCAAGGCTATATAAGCATAATCCCAACCCATCATTATCAGTCCACACTTATCTCCTTCATTATGTAATACAGCCGTGATTTTCATTGTAGCTGTAAACTCTGGAGCAGGAAGCTTTTGAAGCAACAAGCTAGGTATATCCCAAAAATTCATATAGTCCTCAGGATAATATTGGCCATACATTCTATAGTATCCATTACTAGAAGCAAAGCCCCATGTTTGCTGTGGATTAGCATGCCAAGACCATTGAAAATTCAATTTAGGAAGATTGAATTCATCACTTTCTTGAACCGTTTTTTGCGTATATCTTTTTCCAACATTTGGTTTTCTGTACGTCAGAACCGGCTCACCACAATAATCTTTATCATTAATTCCAATTACAGGCCAACCATCTTTCCAGAATACAGGCTGAAGATGTGTAATGCGACCATATGGACCCTTATCTTGAAAATGAATAAACCACCACTCCCCTGTCTGAGTTTCAACTAAACCTCCTTGATGTGGTCCATTTATCTCTGTATTCCCTTGAGCTAAAACCTTTTTCATTTCATAGGGTCCATAAACATTCTTTGATCTTAAGGCTATTTGCCAACCCATTTCCACACCCCCAGCCGGAGCTAACAGATAATAATACCCATCCTTCTTATAAAACTTTCCACCTTCTACGGTATGATTCCCATCTGCTAATCCATCATAGATTAAGGATTCTTCGCTAACAACTTTTGTACCCTCTGCATTTAACTCACAAATAGTCATCACACTATTTAAATGGGCACGACTTCCTGCCCATGCATGAGTAAGATAGACTTTCCCATCTTCATCAAATAATGGGCTCGGATCAATTCTTCCTTTACCAGGTAAAACCAAAATAGGCTCATCCCATTTACCTTTTATATTTTTTGTTTTTACTACGTAAATACCAAAATCCGGATCCCCCCAATAAATCATATATTCACCATTATGATATCGAAGACACGGAGCCCAAACTCCTTTCCCGTGCTGAGCCCGATCGAAAAAATCAGCAGGTTCTACCCCTTCATAGTTCAAATTATCAAGGGCATAATTTATAATCTCCCAATTAACTAAATCTTTCGACTGAAGAATGGGCAAACCTGGTACACAATTAAAACTGGATGCCGTCATATAGTAATCATCACCAACACGAATCACATCAGGATCAGAATAGTCAGCATGCAAAATTGGATTTTTATAAGTACCATTCCCTTGATCGGCCATCCAAACTTCAGATCTATAAGGTTGAGCTGAAAGAGTTATAGATAATACTAAACCCAAAATTAATGTTATTTGACGCATAGTTTATTTTGTGTTATTAATTATATTATTCAGTCCATTATCTTCAACGGTACCTTTAGTCCAAATCACACAATCACTGGCTTGATCACTAATTATAATTGGCAGACTTGTCCTGTTTTCAAAAAACAAATGACTACACTTACCTAGCCCATAAGGAGACATTGCTTCACCATGTTCGGGATGCGTATACCCTATTAGTATGGGTAAAGAATGGTATTGCAGTTGTTCTTTAGCTGCTTTTAGTGTTATTTTATTATTTTCCCCCTGAATTGTAGCTAAGGCATGTACTTTTCTATCCGACTCATTAGGTGCAACTTCAATTTCGATATTTGCATTACTCCCTTCCATAAATAGTAGGGGCCCATAAATTGCATCACCTTTACATTTTTTAGCAACTGCATCATTACCAAACCAAAACCCTCGTTCAACTCCAATAACTTTGCAATTCTCTAAATAAACACCTCCATTCGTACGCAATTCAAAACCTCCTCTTGTATATTTTGCAGTACAATTTTTAAAACGAATATTTTTGTTTTGTCCGTATGTCCGGAAAGCATCTTCACAGAGTGATTTCATATACCCAGGAGTAACTACATATTTACCTTCTCTATTAGGTGTCCATGTTCTAAAATTCACATCATAGGCCGGTCCCCTAGTCTCTTTTAATATGTCATCTGTAGATCGAACTTCTCCTTCAACATAGCAATCTTCAAAGGATATATTTCCAGCCTCTTTCTGTATAAAAAAACCATGACCGAAAGATCGCATATAAAGTTTGCAACCAATTACATTCGTATAACTTCCTGTAATTAGAAAACCACTTTGCTTCTTATGTCTAATTACATCAGGTCCTCCTTTACCAAATAAATCGCCATACCCATAAGGATATGATCCTTGTACCCAGATAGTGAAATTTTTAATTGTATTATTTTCTCCGACAACCTCAAATGTAGCTCCTCCGGGAGATAGTCCATTTCCTACACAAGTTATTTTCAAACCATCTAATATATTTCCATAACCTGTCACCATTATCTCACTGGTATGAATCGGATAATTAAGCAATTCTCGTAACTCGGTATCTATTATTATCTCAACTCCAGTTAAATCGAAATGGTTGTTGTTTCCTCTAAAATTAAAATACTGGTATTTTTTTTGTTCTACTCTAGCTGCTATGGAATCACTATTTAAGTAATTTCTCAAGTCATAAACACCAGACTTAAGTTTTACCTTATTATTGTTTTGCACAGCATATTCTGCCAGTTCTTTTAAACTAGAAATTAGTATTGTGCTAGCATTACTCTTAACAAACAACGAGTTTGCAATGAACACAGTAATTAAAACATAAAAGTATTTTTTCATAACTTGATTTTTTTATATGCCGTTTTATTCATCTCTATCTTCTTATTCCCCAAAGTAATAGCTAGAGGTCCTTCGCTAGAAAAGTAATATTCATTATTTTTATATTCAAGTACAGCATTAGTCCTCTCATTGGCTTCCAGCTTAAAACCTTTTCCTTCTATAGATTTCCCATTACCAAGAAAAAGCACAAAATCATTATCCTTTTCACAAATCAAAGCATAAGTGGCTTCTACAACCATATCTTTATAAACAATCTTTTCTTCTTTTACTGATGAAAAGATATAATCGGTACGCCCGGAGGAGTTCACAACCTCAATACCCACAAAATCATCTGAAACCTTATTATCTGCATTAAATGATTTTATAGATTTTATTGACCGCCCCTCACCTTCTGTCGTTGGCTCGAATATAGAAACAAAAGGACGACTCCAAGCTTCACCATGTTGACGAGCAGCAATGGTTAAATAAGGTTCTTTATCAACTTCATATGGAAAGCTTTCATTACTACGAAAGGCTTTACATGGAGGAGCTTTTATTGAAAAGGTCTCACGTCCTTCAAATCCTTTCATCCAAAGATTCATGTAGATATTATTTCCATCAGGAAAACTCATTTTCCAGATAGCCTGATAATCTTCATCTATTTTTACCGATCTTTTATCCCACATATAATCAAGAGCAAACAAATGTCCTCCTGCAAAAGCCATTTCATCACTTGGTTCCAAATTTAAAGTTTCTCCTTTTAGATTTTGAATAAACAACTCTTGCCCTAAGTTATGATAGAAATAATCATGAAACTTATCCCCATTACGCTGTTTCTTAGAACGGAAAATATCAACATAATAACCAGTTGTTTCACCTGTACTCACTATACTTAATAAACGATTCTGATCACTTCGGCTTTCTGGCTCCAAGAAATACACCTCTGAATAAGTAATATCCGGGTAAAAACCCTTTATTTGGCTTGATTGGGGATAGCACGATAATAAGTCAAAAGGATGATTACTTAACATTTCCGGATATTTGGATATTCCATCTACCATTACAGTATTATGTGCCGGAAATTGTGAATAATACTCCAAATAAGGCTTTTCAAAATAAGATGATCCTATACCGGACTCAGCACCTAATATATACCCTTTCCCATATAATTCCATGGCTATGCCATTAGCATGTGCATGATTCCCATAAGAAGCATATTGAGAAATCATCAGTCCATTCTTAGGGTTATCATATTTATTACGTTGTACAAACCAGCTTACATTTGGTGCGTAAAAAGTTGGTGTTATATAATCTTTGATACTACCTTCTTTGATTTTATGATCTAACTCAAGAGGTTTAGTTGTAAAAAAAGAGGCTATTTGTGCTGGTAATTTTTGAGCATGAAAACCTTTTTCTACTTTATTCGGATTAAAAAGTTTATACAATGAAGTAAATAATCTCTCATCTTCCTTTTTGTCATATTTTTGAGCCAAACGAATCATATCACTCATAGATTCAGTACTCAAAATGCCATAATAAGTATCACCAAAGGCCGTAATCATATTGTTTGGAAATAAATATTGAGGTAATACTTCTACAGCTTTTCTCAATACAGAAGTATATTCCAATAAATTCTGATTAAAAGTATTATCATAATCACGAATAAAATTAGTCAAGTCTTTTGTTACTCCTTGTGCATAACCGGGACATTCATTCCAGATGCCTGTGTCTGAATCATAGCCATAATCCATAAATTGGGTTAATGACCATTGTCGAGAAGAAGTTCTATTCAAAATATAATCGATATAATATTGCCTTCCTTTTTTATCATCGTAGACAGTATCATCCTCTAATATCATGGCGACTTTCAGTATAAATTTTGATTTATGTAGATTCCAGTTATTATGTGGTACTCCATTTTTTATGCTAAGATCTATCCATTTTTTAAAGGTCGCTTCATAACCGGGTATCTTATCACTATGTGAGTTTTCAATGTAAGAATAGAGAAAGTCATACAAATAAGCTAATTCATTAAGGATACGTTCTTGAATAACCTCAAATGTGGATAAGCCAACTAAAGTCTGAGCGTGACCATTACCCAGATCTATTGGTTCATTTCGATAATACATACCACTCATATAGGTATCGAAAAGATCAAAAGCAAATTTTCCATACTTGTCATCTCCTGTTAGCCAATAAACAAAAGAAGCATCTTTTCCAATACGCATAATTTCTTCATTAATGCTCTCAATGCCATTACCCGACACATTTGCAGGATCCGTCCATTCCAAAGGACTACCCTCTTTAGCTGTATTGTGAAAATAAACTCCTTTTGTATCATCCATATATGGAATGATATCTTCTATTTTAGGTCGTTTTATTGGTGAATTGATTCCACGTGTACTTCCAAAACGAACAGTAGGTACAGGTGCTTCACCATCGGCATGGGAATAAACTCCTCCATTAATGTATACATTTGTAGCTTTACTCTTCCAATACATCATTAGTCGTGATAAAAGCCAATCGGATTGTTCTTGAGTTTTCTCTACATACGGATCAATACGATTCAGTATTCCTTGCATCACTTCTTTTGCCCAATTCTCTTTATTAATCTGTTTTTTCAGAGTTGATTTATAGGCATCCGTTGTCATTAAACGAGGATGACCTTGTGGCAAGTTATCGGGTAAGGGTATATGTTGGCTATAAGATAGCGTACCAATAAGTAAAAAGATAAAAAACACAATCTCTCTTCTTTTCATAGCTCTTTTTATTATTTTAAATCCCAATACACTACATATCGTTCATGATGTATTTTATGAATCGGCTCTAAACGTATCTTTTCATCAACAGAAATAAAAGCCAATTCTTTTTCATCTATTCGTTTAATTGAGTTTGATAAATTATTTCGATCTAATTTTAATGAGGTCTTAAAATTATCTGGAACATTATAATCATAAGTATAATAATCATTATATAGCGAAGGATCAGAAAAAGGAGCACATCCAGTCATTCCTTCTGTTCCCATTTTTCCAGCCAATACCAATGGTCCATACATTATTGCTGCCTTATTTGGGTCATCATTTGTTGCTGCCAGATATAAATGCATAGGATAGTTGATTTCAACCTGATCTTTATCCTGCCAATTACGATCAATGGTAATATAGCCTGAAGAAGTCTGTTTTACTTTAATTTTTTTACCATTTACCTTTACTTCTGCTTTAGAAGTCCAAGACGGATATCGCAAATTAAGAACTATTCTTACAGGATTTTCTGCAGCAATAGTTAATTTCACCTTACCATCTTCAGGGAAAGCAGTCTCCTGAGATAATGTTATCCCTTTTTCTTTCCATGTTAACTGTGAGGGTATAAATAAGTTTACATATAAATCTGATTTATTATGATAATAAATAGCTTCACCATATTTAGCATGATTTTCAAAGCCTGTTCCTACACAACACCAAAACGAATGTTCAGGTGTACTATATACCTTATGTGCTCCGGGTAATAAAGGTAAAAAATAAGCCACCATGCCTGTATTAGGGTCTTGTTGTCCTAAGATATGGTTATATAAGGCTCTTTCATAATAATCAGCGTATTTAGAATCAGCCTCCCAGCAAAACAGATGTCGGGTTAATTTCAACATATTATTGGTATTACATGTTTCTTGCGTATAACCCGACAAGTTTTCGGATATTTTATTTGCCTGAATAAATTTCTCTTTATGGCTATTTCCACCTGTACAATAAGTTTGTTCATCAATAACCGTATTCCAGAAAAAATTCACTATATCTTTAGATCTTTCATTTGCTCTTAATTCATAATTACGTGCCTCACCTATTACTTTAGGAATAAATGTATTGGCATGTTTAAAATAAAGATCTGAATTATGCTCAGCCAATGGATCAAGAACATTAGCATGATAAAAGAATTCAGCCAGTTCTTTATGATTCGAATCACCGGTTATGGCATACAAGTTATAAAATGCTTCATTTATTCCTCCAAACTCATTTCTTAGCATCAATTTCCTTTGATCTTCTGTTAGAGGCATTAGTTTTTGGTAAGCCCAAGCAGCTGCTTTTATTAAAACATCCAGTGCTTTTTGATTATCACAATATAGATATTGATCGATAAGTCCTGCATATATTTTATGTAATGTATACCATGGAGCCCAAACACTTTCACCTGCAATATTACGATCTATTAGATTTTCAGCATAAGCACTGATGAAACCACTTTGTTTATTTTTACCTAATGCCAACTGAACCTCAGCTAGTCCTTCTACCAAACTATCTGCTTTTACTTTATATTTATCATCGCCAGTGGAAGCATACAAGTATGCTAATCCAGACAAGATGTGTCCTGTAGTATGCCCACGCAACTCACAATCTAAAGACTCCCACCCTCCAAGTTTCTTCACAGTCATATAGCCTCCTTCTCGTCCGGCGTATACTCCTGCTGTGTTTCTAAAACTATGCAATAACCTGTCAACAGATAAAGACATTATCCACTTTGACTCGCGCTCCATATTTTGCTTAAATGGAGAATCCAAAAGAAGAACATCTTTCAAGTCAAAACTATAAGCTTCTATCTTTCCAACTATTGGTAGTTTCAATTTACCTTCATGCTGACCGGGATATACAGATTGCCCATTGACTGATGATATAATAATAAAAAGCAATCCAAAGATTATCGTTCTCTTCACGTATCTGTTCATAATAATTGATTTTTCTTGTAAGTTTTATATTTTTTCAAATCCTCCTTCATGACAGGGATGAAATGTATTGCACACCCCCCACTTGGTTTTAGTTGAAAGTTGAGTATATCCGATGCATCTACAATTAAACGGACCACTCTAACTTTGGTTTTTGTTTCTATTTTCTCATCGTCAACGTAAATATTGGCAACATATTTCTCATTAGATTTGAGAAAATGTAAAGGAGTTCTTATTCTTTGTGCATCATTATTACCCAAAGTACCTAAAAACCACTCATCTCCTTTTCGTCTGGCAACTGTAATAAACTCACCTATTTCTCCATCTATGGGCTTTGTATCATCCCACACTGTATGTACTTTATCAAAGAACTCTATTTCAGGCTCACCATTATACAATGACGGATTATCGTACCAATACAAAAACTGTAAAGGGCTATAATAAACTACAGATAAAGCGAGCTGATGTGCATGGGTTGTTTTTATACGTTGATCATAATAACAAATAGTGTAATCTCCCGCCCCACATAAAAATCTCGTAAACGGTAAAATCGTATTATGAGTAGCATCCGGAAACTCTTCATTCCCTCGTATTCCCTCTTGCGTTAATAAGTTAGGGTAAGTACGAGAAAAACCTGTTGGACGATACTCATCGTGAATATCGACCAGAATTCCATACTCGGCACATTTACGTACCGCATCATGTAACCAGATGGTCCAATGTTGATTTCCAATTTGAACAAATCCAAATTTAATTCCTTTAATACCCCACTTTTTATAGAGTGGTAACAACTCATCAAGTTGTTGTAGCAAAGCTCGTTGATTGACATATACCCACAACCCTATTCCTTTCGATGACGCATAGTCAGTTATTGCTGAAATATTTAGATCGTGATTTTCAGAGACTTTTGTAGCATCTGAACTCATTTTCATTTCAGGCCCATACCACCCTGCATCGATATGAACATATTGCAACCCTCTCTCAGCTGCAAAATCAATGTATTTTAATACTTCAGCCTGTTTCAGTTTTGTTACACGAATTACCTTTCCGGGCTTAATCCAAGATGGATCTTCTATTTTATTCTCCGGATTTAAGTTTAGAATTATATCATTGTTAGCTATCAGATCTATTGGTTTCTCTCCAACCATAACAACTCTCCATGGAGTAGAATAAGGAGTTATTACATCCACGGAACTATACAATGAAGCTTTTAAAGTATTTGCTTTTAAATCATCCAGCTTAAACTTCATACGGGAATAATCTACCATCTCAGCCTCAGCCAACGCTACTGTTAATCCATTGGCAAGCTTCATAGTTAAAGGACGCTCGCATTCTTCACTCCAGTCCTTTAATGGCTTTAAACTGTATGGACCTTGAGCCCAGCGTTCATAATAAGCCATTGTTCCTTCAGGCAAGGAAAATTCTGTCTGTTCACCTACAATATGAAGGAACAATCCATTCGTTGCTTCCGGAAAGTGATAACGAAAAGCAATTCCTTCGTTGTAGGCACGGATTATAACATCCATCTGATAATAGCGCCTCTTATCATAACCATTGTCTTTAGCTTCTGGATCAGACTCATTTCCTTTTTGAAATTTCAATACTAATTCAGTATAATGATCTTGAACTGTACTACGCTCTCCATATATCGGTTTCCAGGTAGTATCTACATCTTTAGTTTCTTTCTCAATAAAAGTGAGGTTATCTCCCCATACCTTATGAGAATCGTTAGGTATTCCAAGAGCAGATTCAAACAATTGATTTTCAATCAGTATTCCAAGTTCGGATTCTTCAAGAACTTTTTTATTCTCATAAGTTAGAGTATAATAAAGTTGCTTTGCTCCATCTGTCTTCTCTTTTTGATAGACTTCAAAAACATATTTACCGTTCGGTGAAATCACTTGGGAGTGCGTATTCTTAATTAGAGTTTGAGAAAAAACTCCAATAGACGATAAACTCATTAGTATTAACCATATTCTTTTTTTCATATTATTTAGATTTCTATAAAACAAGATTATTTCAGATTTATATCCTTTGTATATTTCCCTATTTTGATATTGCCCTCTTCAAAAGTCTCAATTTTCTTACCATTTACGACTATATTATCAAATCGTATATTTTCTATGCCATACTCATTAGAATAACCTTCTATTATTGAGGTATTCTCATTTATATCAGAATAAAAGATGTTTTTGAATTGAACATTTCTGATGCCTTTTCCACTACTATGACTATATTTTTCATTAAACAACACACGCATATTCAACAACTGGCCCTCCTGGATCTTTTCTACTCTAACTTCCTCGAAAATCACATTTTGCACTAGATTATGATCACTGACACTAAAAGCTATGCAACCTTGATAATTACGATCGTCTTCATCATGCTCCAGAATATCTATATCACGAAAATGGATATTCTCAATTAAATTCACTTCTTTTTTCACATCCCCATGTAATCCAATATTTATGGGATGTGCAACATCTGCCCATAAAATAGCATTTGAAATTTGATAATTTCGTGCATCACCATAAAAACCCCAACGATGTGAATAAATTGCAATACAATCATCTGAGTTACGCATAAAAATATCATCAATTACAATATCTGAACAACTCATTAGATTAATCCCATCACTCCATCCTTTACAACTAAATGATTTAAGATTTTTTATTTTAAGCCCTACAGTCTCCCCCCCATACACTGTATAATGATTAGGATTAATTACTGTTATTCCATCTATTTCAATATTTTTTGAATGAGTGATTTCAAAACCTCTTTCAGGTTCCAAAAGAATGCCTCTCCCAATAATTCGTACATTCTCAACCCGATTACAAACCAACTTTCCATTGAGAATAGCACCAGGAGCTAAATAAACCGTTGTATTAGAGGGTATATTGAATGCTTTTCCAGGCATATCTTGAGGAGTATGGAAACCTGCTCCAAAGTATACAACATTTGGATCATCCAATTCGGGTATTTCAGTTTCTAATTCATTGGCAAACAGGTGTAAATTATGAAGTCTATCTCCATTTACTTCCAACGATAGTTTTGATGGTTTATCTAGACTAAAGTAAATTACATTTCCATTCTGAGTATATTCAATGTCTTTGTTGGTAGGACGAATCTTAATGTCATTTATTAATCCATTATTCAACTTCACGCGCAACTCTACGGTTCCATCAAAATCAAACTGCACCATTGATGCCGGCTGTGGATTATCCAGATCAACCATTACTTTATATTCAAACAGGTCCATCCATTCTCCTCCTTTAGGACGAACAGATACTGTAAAATCATCATTATGCTTATTATAGACTATTTCTTTGGGAACAGGAGCTATTTTTACAACTTGTCCAAAAGATATACAAACTGTAAAAAATAGAATAAAAAGAATTTGAATGCGTTTCATAATTTTATTTTTCTATATAAAAAGACCTTTCCACCGCTTTTGCTGTTTTATACTCTGACTTTAATCCATATTGCCATGCTACTACTGTTATTTTTAAGGGATATTTTGCACGTGGAGGAATTTTCTGAATTGATAATTTATTATTTATGATTTTAGCCGGACCTTCTTTGACATAATAATAGACAGGAAGTCCACTGTCCGATTTTGCATTAAGTAGTACCGTTTTAGTTTCAAGACCAATGTTTCTTATGGAATCAAAAGTAATGGTTTGTTTTTCTCCTTGTTGTATTGGATATCGAATACGAATATTAAGTTGTTGAACTGCACTTTTATACAAATCATCACCTCTATGATGAGCTAATAACCAAATATCACCTGTTCTTTTAGAATTATCCAATCCCATTCGATAAAATCGCACAGTAAATGTTGTATCATTTATTTTCTTCACTGGACCACAAATACGATCAATCTTTATTTGTTCTATCCTTTTATCTTTCATTGCAGACTTATGTAATGAGTCTGTAAATATTCCTAACAGATTAAAAGTCACCCCATCTTTATAGGGGATGAATTCCACATTATACCCTGCATGCGATTTCTCATCAAATGTCAACAACTCTCCTCTTTGCTTAATACCAATGAATTGATTTTTCTGACCTTTAGCTGTAGCATAATACTCTTCTGTCAGTTTAGCCATCTCTTCATCAAAATACCAGAAAGCATCGTGTTTATCTCCTTCATATTTTATATATGGTAAAGCTTCTGAACGTTTCTCATAAGCCGGAGACCATTTTTCCGCTAACCAACCTTTTTTATTATCCAATTTAATTAGATCTACAGACTGATTTAAGGGTTGCTTTTGGGGTAAACGATACATTACAGCTTTTCTGATGAACATTGCTATATAAGACACAACTTCATCCGACACATCAAAATGTCCATGTCCTACATCACAAAGAAAAGAAATACAACTTTCCGGATACATCATTTTAAACGCTAAAGCAGGATTAACTCTAGCCTCCCACCATTCATACTCACCTTGTATCATTAGTCCGGGAATTCCATCAATATTACGAGTTCTTCCCCATTCTAAATTATTCCCGCCATAGCCTGTCAGGTTTGTACGAGGAGCATCTCCACAATAAGAGATTATAGCTAAAGTGCGTTCAGGATTCCATGCTGCAAAATTCCATGGGAATGTAGCCATAGCAGAGTGTCCTAAAGGGATAATAGGTACATATTCCAACTCAAAATATCCACTTACCTCAGCAAAATCCTTTATCATCTCATCAAAATAACTTTGGCAACCGTTAGTTACATCCCAAGCATAATCAATACCCGGAGTTATCCAAATTATAGCAACACCTAAATCGGATAGGTTCTTTCTAAAGGCGGGATGCTCAAAAATGGTCTCTTCACACATGTTATGCTGTCCTACAACAACAGCTTTTATCTGCAGACAATCTTCCGGAACCCACAAAAAAGCATTCGGATTAGCATTGGTTTCAGTTGAAATGTAATCTTTCACTTTAACCGACCATTGCCACTCTGCAGCTGAAAGAGTAGTAAATGAAATTTGCAATATAAAAAACAGGATGCCAAGTACTTTCATTACTGGATTTTTAATATAGCTTGCGAATAGTAACATCTATCTTTAATTTCCCGAAAAATCACAGACTATGTG
>FZPS01000192.1_pt77 | contig 19904 bp, 16 predicted proteins | sample 1817821 | NCBI WGS metagenome assembly FZPS01 (sample SAMEA104158645, study PRJEB21678) | metagenome | place: Germany | collected 2015-04-21
GGAGGTGATTCTTTTGGCTGTCTTTTTCGCTTGTATTAGCACAGTTTACCTGTTTGGATGAAGATTTGTTTGCTCAACGGCTGTAATTTAATCTGCCCGACGGAAGTTCGCAAACCGTTTTCCCAGAGTTCGAAATGCTGCTAAAATCAAACCAACTCTCCTCCACTAACATAACAGGATTAGCTCGTATTGTCAGGCACGACTGACCGGGGAAGAATGCTTTTTTTACGCCCTTTCATATAGTCATGTAGTCTCGGATTCCCCTCCAAAGCCATAACCTTTTCCGCGGCACATCTGTTTATCCCTGGCATGTGTATACCAAATATCTTGGTCCGTTATTGTTTCACCAACAAATGATACTTTGTGAAACCAAGTTCGCCTTACATCCCTTGCGAGGAAATACGTTACTTCGTTTGAGAAGGGAGGTGGATTTTGTGGCAAACGTAATTAGTAATGAAATGCAGGTAGTAGTTTTCTCATTGGGACAGGTAGAATATGGAGGTGATATTAACAAGGTTCAGGAAATTATTCGGCTGCCCGAAGTTACCGCATTGCCAGTATCTGCTGGATTACTATATTGCATTGACCGCTGAACTAAAAAAAGACGGAATCAATATCAAAGATGCTGCCGAAATACTGGGAGTACCACGCTCGCTTTCTATCCTCGTAATCGTAAGAGTAACAAAACACCTAAACCTAAGCAGAACTATGTATCTGACAAAGAACTATCCGCAGCAATCAAAATGGCCTGTAACCGCTATCCCCTTTATGGCTATCGCCGTATTCGCGTTATACTCAGACGCGAATTTAACATAAATGTCAGTCAGAAACGAGTTAACCGGGTTATGAATAAACTGGGTCTGAGACATGACCAAGACCTATCTCAATGGTTACGGCTGGCTCTATATTATGGCAATAATTGACCGCTATGATCGTTCCATCGTTGGCTATGAAATCAACTCCCGATCCAGAGCCACCGAGTGGTTAGCCGCCTTTGACAAAGCAGTTAAGAACCGTTTCCCTGAAGGAACCAGGGATCAAAAGGTCTAATACTTCAAGTAGATAATGGCTGCCAGCCAACCAGCCATAAATTTGTTAAAGAATTGTCCACTTGTGACGTAGCTCTTTTGTATTCGGCCTATGCCACACCGAAACATAATGCCCATATTGAGCGTTTTTTCGTACTCTCAAAGAAGAAGAAATCTACTATAACTTGTACGAGACTTATAGTGAAGCAATTACCTCTATAGAGGCTTACATAGATTTCTATAACAACAACCGTATCCATTCAGCTCTGGGATATTTGACTCCGGCTGAATATTACCAGCAAAGTATTCTACAGAATGTTGCCTAACTGTGTTGACAAAATGGGGGGCAGTACAAGTTGTTGGTTACCGAGGAAACGAATCTACCTCCGCATAATCCCCCTTTGATCTCCCAAACTAAGCTATAAGTAAAAGAGACGGGAGGAGTCCCTATGTCTGAACCGAAATTCACCAACCGACTAATTAACGAGAAATCCCCCTACCTCCTGCAGCATGCTCATAACCCGGTGGATTGGTATTCCTGGGGTCCGGAAGCCTTTGAGAAGGCAAAGAGTGAGGATAAACCGATATTTCTAAGCATTGGCTATTCTACCTGCCACTGGTGCCATGTCATGGAACGGGAGTCGTTTGAGGATCTGGAAGTTGCGGAGGTCTTGAACCGCGATTTTGTTTCCATCAAGGTAGACCGGGAGGAAAGACCGGATCTGGACCATATATACATGAGTTTCTGCCAGGCCTTGACCGGACACGGCGGATGGCCGCTCTCCGTTTTCCTCAGCCCTGACAAGAAGCCTTTTTTTGCCGGGACTTATTTCCCCAAAGAGTCCAGAGGTGGGATGCCTGGATTTATCACTATACTAAATGGAATCAGCAGGGCATGGAAAACCCAGCGCGAGGAACTGCTCCGCCAGGGTCAATCGGTGTTGCAGCATATCTCCCGCTCCGAGGTAATCCAGACCGGTAACACCGTTACCCGGGAGGACGTGAGCAGGGCCTACCGCATCCTGAGACGCAACTTTGATCAGGAATACGGAGGCTTTAGCCGGGCCCCCAAGTTCCCTACACCGCATCTGCTTTCCTTCCTGTTGCGTTATGGGGTGTTGAATAATGAGGAACTGGCTATCGAAATAGCGGTCAAAACCCTGGACGGGATGTACCGAGGCGGAATCTATGATCATATAGGTGGCGGGTTCAGCCGCTACTCGACTGATGAAAAATGGCTGGTGCCGCATTTTGAAAAGATGCTCTATGATAATGCTCTACTGCTCATAGCTTACTGCGAGGCCTATCAGTTGCTGCGCCGGGAAGAGCACCGAACGGTGGTTGAGGAAGTTGCAGCCTATATCATGCGGGAAATGACGGCTCCTGAAGGTGGATTCTATTCGGCGGAAGATGCGGATTCTGAGGGTGTAGAAGGTAAGTATTACCTGTGGACCCCCGCCGAGGTGTTGGGGGTCCTGGGAGAGGAGAACGGACGGGAGTTCTGTGAGCTTTATGACATCACCGAAACCGGCAACTTCGAGGGCAAAAGCATACCAAACCTGATTAAGACCCCTCGGGAGCGGGTGAAGGCAAGGATGCATGCTCTGGCAGGTGCTCGACAAAAGCTCCTGCAGAGCCGGAGTAACAGAATTCACCCCCATAAGGATGACAAGATACTGACCTCATGGAACGGCCTGATGATCGCCGCCCTGGCCAAAGCTTCCCGAGTCCTTGAGAACACTGCCTGCATTAGGGCTGCGGAGAAGGCAATGAACTTCATCTTAAGCAGATTGTGGCGGTCGGACGGCCGACTGATGGCCCGTTATCGTGAAGGGGAAGCCGCCTACCCCGCTTATGCGGATGACTATGCTTTTGTTGTCTGGGCCCTGCTGGAGCTATATGAAGCTACGTTTAATTCGGATTATCTCAGACTGGCCCTGGAATTAAATCGGGACCTGCTCAGGCTGTTTTGGGATGACCGCGAGGGAGGGCTGTTCTTCTATGGGTCTGATGTGGAGGAGGAGATTCTCCGCCCCAAAGAAATCTATGATGGGGCTACCCCCTCAGCCAATTCGATTACGGCCATGAACTTCTTGCGCCTGTCCCGGATGACAGGCTCTCCCGAACTGGAGGAGAAAGCATCTCAAGTGTTGTCGACATTTGCTTCAACGGTTAAACAGTACCCCGCAGGCTATACGGCGCTGTTGACAGCAGCCATGTACCTCCTTTACCCGTCCCGGGAGGTTATTGTCGTGGGAGAAAGAGATAATCATGAAGTAAAAAAGATGCTGGATTTGACTAATGCCACCTTCCTGCCCAACTCTGTCGTTATGTTCCGTCCCGTGCCGGGCGATGGTATTACCAAATTGAACTTCAGGTTGAGCGAATACGAGTCGTTAGACGGAAAGGCAACTGCTTACGTGTGTCAGGACTATGCCTGTCAGGCTCCGGTTGTCTCAACCTCCGATTTGAAAAAACTGATAGAGCCGCCAATGGTGTCACGAGAACCGTCCCCTTGACACCTTCGAGCCGCCAATGGTGTCACGAGAACCGTCCCCTTGACACCTTTGACACTCCCGGCACCTTTCACTCGCCAAATAAGCATCTCTCTGCTAATATATACACATCAAATCGATAATGGCCAAATTCTTGTGAAGAGGAGATTGATTTATGGCTAAGAGCCTAAAGATCGTATCGGATAATTGTTGCGATCTGCCCCCGGAAATTCTAAGAAAGTATGATATCAAACAGATTAATATGCTGGTTCGCTTTGGAGATAGAGAGATTAAGCCCGGGGAGATGAGCAACGAAGAGTTTTACAGAAAGATGGCCGATTCTCCGATTTTGCCCAAGACAAGCCAGCCGGTGGTTGAGGAAATAATACAGGTTTACAGTTCACTGCTTGAAGAACAAGACACAGAAGTGATCGGCATTCATATGTCATCGGGCCTGTCCGGGACTTTGCAGAGTGTGCAGATGGTACAGGAGATGCTGCAACAGCCGAGATTACATATAATTGACTCGCTCAAGGCTTCCATGGGTCTCGGGCTTATGGTTTTGGAGGCCGCACGCTTGGCGGAAAAAGGTGCAGACGTTTCAACCATTCTGAGTCGTCTGGAGGAAATGAAAAGGAGCGTGTGCTGTATTTTCTCGGTGCAGAACCTTGAGTACCTGATAAGCGGAGGTAGGATCTCCAAAGGCAAGGGCCTTATAGCCGGGGTTTTAAATATCAAACCGATACTTTGTATAGATGATGAGGGATTCATTGTTCCTTATGACAAAGCACGCGGACACCGCGCCGCCCTGAAAAAGGTTCTGGATATCATGGGAGATCTGGGGAATAACCTGAGCGGACAGACGGTTGGTATCAGTCATGCCGTCGCATTGGAAGATGCGATGTACTTGAAAGAAAACATGGAGCAACGGTTTGGGGTTAAAGAGGTTGTGATCGGGGAAATAGGCCCGGTTATCGGTTCTCATGTGGGTCCCGGAACCTTTTCTATTTTCTTCGAGTCATAATTGCATACTGTACGTATAGGAAGGGAGGAGACTTTCTGATGCCGATGTCAAAAGATGATAAAATCAATTTTGCTTTCAAGGTGGCCCTGGCCATTGCCGAGGAAGAGAAACTGGTGTCTCCGGCGGAGCTGTGGATGGCGAAATGGGACCTCTCCGAAGACGACATAAAACGGAGCCACAAGAATATTAAAACCGCGATTGACAAAGCGCGTGGTCAGAAGATCGATTATTCCCTCCTCGAGCTCAGGATAAGGGACGGAAAGCGGTTTGATGTTCCAACAGCGCAGGCCATAATAGGTATACTGTACGCCCGAGGAGAGTTTGTAGATGTTATCGAGTCTTTGGATTTTGTTCCCAATGAAGTGATGGAATACCTTGAAGCAGCAAGACGGTATTATCGTCCGGTAAAGGTGGAACAGGAATAAACCATCGAATGTCGGCGAAATACATTGCCGCGCATCACTAGTTTGAAAATGAGCTTGGGTTTAAATGTTGCCTGTATTCAGCATTGTTGATTGCCCTCCGGGGAACGAGAGAAAGATAGGAGTGTCAATTCGTGTCCCTCATTAGTTTCAAAAGATCCAAGCGGCCGGTACTGAAATTGACATGGACTCCACTGCAGACTATTCTTGCTATTGCCGGGTTGGTAAGCACCGGCTTGATGCTGGGGATTCTTATCACATATTGGCCGCAGCTGCCGGCAGAGATTCCAACCCATTTCAATTTCTCCGGCACACCCGATAGTTGGGGCTCCAAACAGAGCCTCTTGGTCCTGGCCGGTACCGCGTCGGCCTTGTACCTGGTGATGCTTGTTCTCAGTCGGTTTCCTCATTTATATAATTATTTGGTGACCATAACCGAATCCAATGCAGAAAAACAATACCGCATGGCCATAACCTTCATGCTCACCATGGCAAACATCGTGGTATGGATGTTTGCCTTCATTATGTGGCAGACCATACGAGTTGCCCTGGGACAGTCTGAGGGTTTGGGGCAGCAGTTTTTATATGTCATTCTGCCCGCATTCCTGGGCACGCTCGTCGTATACCTCATCGCCTCACTGCGGGCTCGGGACATCCCTCCCCGAAAATAATCATGTATTACGAGGATTACGCTCTGCAAAAAGCTAAGCGTCAAACCGTGCCCAAAGGCCGGCAATGATGGGAACCGGGCAGAGGAGATTATCATGAAACAGACTATTATAGATATAATTAATGAAACAATACGCAAGAGTAACTGCCGCACCCGGTTTCGCGAACCGCTGACCGGTTGTGCCCCGGCCGACGATCCTCAGTTTAGCCGGCTGCGGGAGGCGGCCCACCCCAATCATCTGCTGCCCGAAGAGATGCTGCCGGGAGCCCGAAGCGTATTTGCCTTTTTTCTTCCGTTTGACAGCCGGTTGGTGGAGAAAAACCGCAAGCATCCGTACGTTTCCCGCGAATGGGCGGAAGCTTATGTGGAGACCAATCAACTGATTAAAGACATCTGTAAGGAAATATACCGCTATTTGGCTGATATGGGCTTTAATGCGGCCTATGAGCAGCCAACTCACAATTTTGATAGCGAACTCCTGCTTTCCAACTGGTCGCACAAGCATATCGCCTATGTGTGCGGTCTCGGCAGCTTTGGCCGCAACACCATGCTGATAACCGCCGGCGGATGTGCGGGAAGGTTTGGTTCCCTTGTAACCGATGCGTATCTGGAACCGTCTGTGCCGTCTCGTGCTTTATTCCACCCCTTCTGTGAAAGATGTGATTACTGTGCCCGCATCTGTCCCGTTTCGGCCCTGAGAGACGGGAGTTTTGACAAGGCCGCCTGCTACCGCCGCCTACTCGAGGTAAACGATTTTTTCAGCGATCTGCCCCTGACCGATGTCTGCGGGAAATGCGCCTGCGGTCCCTGCGCTCTGCGAGATCCCGCTCCCAATACTTCCGAAACCGTCGGCGCTTAGTTTCATTTGTCATTACCTCCTCCATGTCCAGTCCACTGTCACTTCTCGTCGCTTCTAATCTCACCTCTCCGCGCATAAGGTTACACTGTTCATGGTTGTCTTCCTGTATCCATATTCAGATCCGGCACTGCAGTCATTTCCTAACCCCGCTGCGGTAAGATTTTTACTTCATTAATTTTGGATACTTAAATTTACGAACCAGGAAGGTATTAACAAACAAGTAGTGAATAACAGATCAGATAATATGTGCCAAAACCTGGTGAAAGGAGGAGTAGGTTTGGAGCGAGAGGCGGTCATTGTTAGCGCGGTCAGAACGGCGGTGGGGAGCTTTGGCGGATCCTTACGGGGTTGGTCAATACGGGATTTAGGTGGGGCGGCAATTAAGGAGGCCCTGGCTCGGGCCGGGGTTGACCCCGGGATCGTAGACGAAGTGATAATGGGTAATGTCAACCCTCCCGCCAGCTGCCTCAATGTAGGTAAGGAGGCCGCCCTGCAGGCGGCGGTTCCGGTGCATGTTCCCGGGTTTTCGGTTAACCGCCTGTGTGGTTCGAGCCTGCAGGCCATCAATATAGCCGCCATGATGATCAAGGGTGAGATGGCGGATGTGGTGGTAGCCGGAGGAGTCGAAAATATGAGCGATTATCCCTATGCGGTAATCGATTTCCGCTGGGGTAAGCGGATGGGGGATGCCGTTATGGTAGATGAAGCCTCGGAAAGCTTAAAAGATCCGGGTACTGGGCTCCTGGCGGGGTACACAGCGGAGCTGCTGGCGGAAAAATACAGCATCACCCGGGAGGAGCAGGATCAGTTTGCCCTGGAGAGCCAGATGAAGGCGAAAAAGGCTATCGAATCCGGCGCCTTCAAGGAGGAGATTATCCCGCTGGAGATACAGACCAAAAAGGGCACCCGGGTTTTTGCGATCGATGAGCACCCCAAGTTTGATACCACCCTGGAAAAGCTGGGACGGCTGCCGACGGTGTTCAAGAAAGACGGCACAGTTACGGCCGGCAATTCCTGCGGGATGAATGATGGCGCATCGGCTCTGGTTCTGATGGCCGCCCGCAGGGCACGTGAACTGGGATTGAAGCCTTTGGCCCGGGTGGTGGGATTCGCAGCCGGGAGTGTGGAGCCGCTCTATTTTGGAGAGGCCCCGGTGGTAGCGGTAAAGAAAGCCCTGGCTCGGACTGGCTTGAAACTGGAGCAGATGGACCTGATTGAATGCAACGAGGCTTTCGCCGCTCAGACTATTTCGGTTGAGAGGGGCCTGAGGTGGGACCGCCGCCGGCTAAACGTTAACGGCGGGGCCATAGCCCTGGGACATCCGCTAGGGGCCACCGGAGGGAAACTGACTGCTACTATCATCTATGAGCTTAAGAGAAGGCAGGGCAGGTATGGACTCGTTACGGCCTGCACCGGTGGGGGAATGGCGGTGGCCACCATTGTCGAAAACATTCCCTAGAGAATTATGACGGAAGCCAGGTGAGAGAAGTCAATCAACTTGACTGCCGGCAGTCCGCAAAAAATGATGGATGACGCCGAACACAATGGGCAGTTTCGCAGCCGGCATTAAGGGTTTCAAAAAATCGAATCAATGGCATTGGTTAGGAAAGGAGGAGGAGTATGGGGTTTGATTTCACCTATAGTGAGGATCAACTGGCATTGCAGAGGACCCTGCGCAAGTTTGTAGAGAACGAGATGGTCCCGGTAAGAAGACACTATGACGAAACGGAAGAGTTTCCCTGGGATATAGTCCGCAAGATGCAGGACCTGGGACTTAATTGTATTGTGGCTCCCGAAAAGTATACCGGAATGCATTTTGATAACGTAACCATAAGCATGGTGGTTGAGGAGCTCAGCCGAGGTTGCGCGGGAATGACCCTGGCGGTTTTGGCCAACTACCTGGCTTCAGAACCGGTGCTGATTGCCGGCAACGAGGAACAGCAGGACTGGTGGTTTACCAGGGCTTGTGAAGAAGGGAAACTCCAGGCTTTCGGTCTTACCGAACCTGGTGCCGGATCGGATGTATCCGCGATCTCCACTACCGCTAGAAAGGATGGGGATTATTATGTCCTGAACGGCACCAAGTGTTTTATTACCAATGGAGGAGTAGCCGATCAGTACGTGGTCATGGCCACCCTGGACCGCAGCCTGCGCCATAAGGGAACGGTATTCTTCATTGTGGACCGGGAGTGGGAAGGTGTTTCCGTGGGTAAAAAGGAACCCAAGATGGGCATCAGGTGTTCCAACACCACCGAAGTAATCCTGAACGATGTTAAGGTACATAAGAAATGGCGTTTGGGAGAGGAGGGACAGGGGTTCAGCATCGCCATGCAGACCCTGGATGCCTCGCGCCCGATGGTAGGCGCGATGTCGGTAGGCATTGCCCAGGCGGCTTATGAATCTGCCCGTGATTATGCCGGGCAAAGGGTGCAGTTTGGGGTGCCCATCGCCGGATTCCAGGCTATTCAGTTTATGCTGGCCGATATGGCCATGAAGATTGAGGCGGCGCGGCTGCTGGTACAAAAGGCCAGCTTTATGCTGGATGCGGGTATCCCCGCCAGTCAGGTATCCTCCTTTGCCAAGTGTTTTGCCGGTGACATATGCATGGAGGTTACTACCGATGCAGTTCAGATACTGGGAGGATATGGTTATTCACGCGAGTATCCGGTGGAGAAGATGATGCGCGATGCCAAGATAATGCAGATATTTGAAGGAACCGCCCAGGTGCAACGGGTGGTCATTGCCAATAACATCCTCCGTGGCAAGGCTTGATGGAAAGCATCTCGGGATTTGGCGAGGCAGACTCCCAACATAGTTTTTATTATTTGGAAAATTCCGCATTAACTACCACTGCGAAAAAACGCGAAAAACAGAGAAAATGCGCCCCATAAGGGGCGCATTTTTGTTATAAGAGGCCGAATGGGGCCTACAGGGAAACAGTGATTGTTCACTATATCACAAAGAGGTGTTAATATATAATAAAGAATGTCAAATGATGTCGAATAATATGAATTGCCAACGAGGTACAGGGATTCGGCGCTTAATCTAACGGGAGGATGACAGCTATGGCGGTTCCAGCCACGCATATAAACAAGTTGCATTACCAGCAAAAATTAACGACCCCCGATGAAGCCGTAAAGCTGGTGGAATCAAATACCAGGGTGCGTTACAGTGAGTTCGTTATGTTCCCTGACTTATTGGACGAGGCTCTGGCCAAACGAGTTAATGAACTGGAAAACGTCGATATTTCAGGGACTTGTTTTTCCAAGGTGCCTAAAGTGGCCCTGGCAGATCCTTCCCGAGAGCACTTTTATCTTACCGACTGCCACTTTGGTGTGGTGGCTCGCAAGTTACATGATAAAGATCTGTGCAATTACGTCCCCCTCACCTATCACGAAGCGCCGCGGTGGGCTCGTAAGTACTGGGATATTGATGCGGCGCTTCTGTTGGTAGGTCCTATGGACTCAAAGGGGTACTTTAATTTGGGGGTGTCGAATTCGGTGACCCCGGCAGTGATCAGTAAGGCGCGTAAGATCGTTGTGGAGGTCAACGACAAGGTGCCTACCTGCCTTGGTGGTAATCAGGAGTCGATTCATATCTCCCAGGTAGATGCGATTGTGGAGGGGAACAATAATCCGTTATTGGAAATACCGACCCCGGAACCCACAGCAACTGACGTCAAAATTGCCGAGTGGATTATGAAGGAGATTGTTGACGGGGCCTGCATTCAACTGGGAATCGGGGGCCTTCCCAATGTGGTAGGTTCAATGCTTGTAGACAGTGATCTTAAGGATCTGGGGGTTCATACCGAAATGCTGGTGGACTCCTATGTCGACCTTTACCTTGCGGGGAAGGTTACCGGTGCCAAAAAGAGTATCGACCGCCACAAGATGGTTTACACTTTTGCCATGGGTACCAACAAACTTTACGAGTTCCTGGACAATAACCCGGCCTGTGCCATCTACCCGGTGAACTATACCAACGACCCGAAGGTTATCGCCCTTAATGATAACTTTATCGCTATAAATAACGCAATTGAAATCGACCTCTACGGCCAAGTATGCTCTGAATCATCAGGTACTCGCCAGATATCCGGGACCGGCGGGCAGTTGGATTTCATTTACGGCGCCTTCCATTCCCACGGCGGGAAGGGCCTGATCTGTATGAGTTCCACCTTCACCGATAAGGACGGCAGGGTACAATCCAGGATCAAACCCACCCTGAGTCCGGGGGCAACCGTAACCGTGCCACGGTCGATTACATCTTACGTTGTTACCGAGTACGGGCTAGTAAACCTTAAGGGCAAGTCAACCTGGCAGCGGTCTGCCGACCTTATAAGCATTGCGCATCCCGATTTCCGGGACGAGCTTATCCAGGAAGCTCAGAAAATGAAAATTTGGAGGCGCACCAACAAAATAGCTCCCTAGACAGCGGGCTCTCTAGGAGTCCTTGTGAGCACATTGTGGCAACAGTTGCAGTACGATTGGAGCAGGATTGGCATTAATGTTCGTCCCTTATACACTGCACTATATTCACTACCAGATGCAATAAAGACTCCCTACCAGACGCACTAGACATGAGGCATTGTTCGAACTATAACTCACAAGGGCTCCTAGTTATATATGTGGGGCTTGAATATGCGCGTTAATCCTGTTAGAGTGTCTCCTGGGGGTATTACTGAGTGTACACCATAGAGGAAGACATATGTGTGAGCTGCGGGCTTTGTGCCGATGAATGCCCTACGGGAGCTATTTCTCCAATAGGACCTTACAGGATTGACCAGGAAAAATGCTCCGGCTGCGGACAGTGTGTAGATTGCTGTCCGGTAGAGGCCATAATTGAACAGAAGGATAATAAAGACCAGGTGTGAGGCGACAGGTAAATACTGTCGCTTTATTTGTTTGGTGCGGTTCTGTTTCCGGTATTACCGGTGAAGATCGTTTGTTTGCATCAAAGTAAACGGGCGGTGATAACAGCCCGGCAGCAGTTGTTATCCTAATCAGATGATGTTCCATTGTCTTCTTCACACTTTCCCGCCGAGAAGGTGGGAAAGGTGGCAAACCGATAACTGTTTAGCATGGTACCCGGATGGTGTTGGGTTGATGGGGGCAGGGCAGAGACAAAAAAGTTTTGTTGACAGACATTCTAAAAACGTATTATTCTTACTACAGGCCAGTAGTGGCCGCAGTATCCATCCAGGTGCCTTAATTTAAAGGACCAATAAATGCTTCATTTGGTTGAGGTGGGTGGTATCCGGTTGAGTATGGTTTATAACGAAAGGAGAAGAGATTCATATGGATTTTAAGCTCACCAAGGAACAGGAATTGATCCAAAAGGCTGCAAAAGAGTTCGCGGAAAAATCTCTTATGCCTATCGCTGATAAGATTGCCGAGGATAACAAAGTGCCTCCGGAAATCATCGAGGAGATGGCCGATCTGGGTTTCCTCGGTATCCAATTTCCCGAAGAATATGGAGGAACCGGGGCGGGGTATACCTGTTATCCCCTGGTGTTGGAGCAGATTGCGCGCGCTGCCAGCGGAGTGGCCATGGTGCTCTCAGTTAATGCCCTGGGTGCCAGTGCCATCTATGCCTTTGGCACCCCGGAACAGAAAGAAAAGTACCTCCCTGAATGCTGCACCGGTAAGAAACTTGCCTCATTTGCCTTTACCGAACCCGCCACCGGGTCTGACCCCAAACAGATAACCACCACAGCAGTTCAGGACGGTGACTATTATGTGATTAACGGAACCAAACGGTTCATCTCTCTTGCCGACCTTGATGGTCCGATTGTTATCTTTGCCAAGGATAATGAGACCGGTAAACCTACGGCCTTTATTGTGGAAAAGAACTGCCCGGGGTATTCGACCTCTGAACAGTGGAACAAAATCGGCAATAAGGGCGGCAGTCTGGTGGACGTTTATTTGAAGGACGTAAGAGTCCCGGCGGCCAACCTCCTGGGGCCCAAGGGTAATGGATATGGAGTCCTCCAGTACGGCATAGCTTTTGGCAAGGTGGGAGTCTGTTCCTCAACCCTGGGCGGTATGCAGGCGGCTCTGGAACTCTCCATCAAATATGCGAAGGAAAAGGCCCACCGGGATGGTACCATTGCCAAATTCCCAACCATCCAGGTGGCGATTGCGAAGATAGCGGAGAAGGTGGAAGCGGCGCGCTGGCTCACCTATCGCCTGGGATACCTGGCTGAAAACATGAAGGATCCCCGGGCGTTTGCCAAGGAAGCGGCTTTGACCAAGGCCTTTGTCACCGAAGCCGGGGTGGATGTGTCACGTCTGGCCATGGGAATACATGGTTCTTATGGTCTGATGGATGATTATAAGGTATCAACGATCTATCGTGACATGATTATCGGAGAGCAGATTGAAGGCGTCAACGACATGCAGCGGATGATCACCGCCGGGAGCCTGCTGGCCTAGCCTGGGACCGATGTACAATCAGGCAGCAGCGTACGGTTACAGACGTTGCAACACCAAATTTGTATGGACGTGAACAAGAGGCTGAGCAGGTAAGAAACGTTTGGCCGCTGATGTTTGGAGGGTTGCGACGCTCATCGCAACCCGTTTTATTTGTTGGCGGCGAGTGGCATTTTGTTGCTGGAAGCTTTACGGTAATTTGCTGATAGATGATAATTTGATTACAATTCTTTACTAGGGTTGAACTGGAGGCTTGTTAATGGATAAATTTGATGTCATCATAGTCGGAGCCGGCTTGGCCGGACTGTCAGCCGCCTACACCCTCGCGCAAGCAGGAATTGAGGTAGTGGTGATTGAACGGGGCGACTACCCGGGAGCCAAGAACGTTACCGGGGGTCGTCTGTACGTTAATCCGGTGCGTCAGTATCTCCCAGACATATGGGATGAAGCGCCGCTGGAGAGGCATGTAACCAACGAGCTGTTGACCATGATGTCTTCTGAAAACTCTACCACCATCCGTTTTCGTTCCGAGAAATTCAACCGGCCGCCCTATCATAGTTATACCGTGCTGCGGGCCACCTTTGACCGCTGGCTGGCATCACGAGCTGAGGAAGCAGGGGCCATGCTGGTCACCAAGAACCTGGTGGATGACATCATTAAAGAGAACGGCCGGGTGATCGGAGTAGTGGCCGGTGGGGAGGAGCTGGGTGCTGATGTGGTTATCGCCTGTGACGGAGCCTTGTCGCTGATTACCGAGAAGGCCGGGCTGCGTTCTCCTGGAGACCCCAAGAATTATGCCGTAGGACTGAAAGAGGTGATTGAGCTTCCGCGTGAAACCCTGGAGGACAGGTTTGGCCTGACCGGTGATGAGGGCGTGGCGCAACTCTTTATGGGCAGTCTGACCCAGGGGTGTTTTGGCGGAGGTTTCCTTTATACCAATAAATCCAGCATCTCCCTGGGAATGGTGGTGGGGATTAAGGACCTGATGGAGAAAAAGCCACCGGTCGAAGTACCCAACCTACTGGATGATTTCAAAGAGCGCCCGGAAATAGCCGCCCTGATTAGGGGCGGGGAACAGGTTGAATACTCGGCCCATGTTATCCCCGAAGGCGGGATAGACGGTCTTACAACTCTATTCAGTGACGGCTTACTGGTAGCCGGTGATGCGGCCGGTTTTTCTCTTAATATGGGGATTACGGTGCGGGGGATGGAGTTTGCCATTGCCTCCGGGGTTATGGCTGCACGGGCCGTGCAGCAGGCGCGGGAAAGGCATGATTTTTCCGCAGCCAGTTTGGCCTGTTACCAACAGATGCTGGAGGAGAGCTTTGTTCTGCAGGATTTCAAGACCTTTAGACATGCGCCCCACTTCTTGGAGAACCCGCGCCTGTTCAGTTTCTATCCGCAGTTTGCCGGTCGGGTGATGGAGGAAGTATTCACCTTCGGAGAAGGACCCAAGGCGAAGCTCTCGGATACAGTTCGAAAACACCTGAGTTTCGGGGAAGCCTGGCGTATAGCCAGGGACCTCTGGGGAGGGTTGAAGATATGAGTGGACGCCGCAGCCTGAAAGCCAAACTGGGAGTCAACGTATTTAAGCCCGACAAGACAAAGCATATTAACATCAGGCCCGGTTACGAGAAAGACCCGCGTCTGAAGGCGGCGGTACTGGTATGCCCGGCGGGGTTGTATTCTATCAGTGACCGTGGCGAGGTGGAGCTTGATATTGACGGCTGTCTCGAGTGCGGCACCTGCCGCATTGCCTGTGGGCCGGAGGTATTGGACTGGAATTACCCCAACGGTGAATCAGGGGTACAGTTTCGTTTTGGATAGGCAGACTCCATTAAGGTTTGGGAGTGGCCTATCTTAATCATAACCGGAAAGGAGTAGTACCGGATGAACATTATTGTCTGCGTCAAGCAAACCGTGGACCTGCAGCAAGTCCGGGTCAGGAAGGAAACGCGGGAACCGGTCTTCGACAATGTCCCGCTCACCATCGGCAACATTGACAAGAATGCTCTGGAGGAAGCGGTAAGGATCAGGGAAAAGGTGGGCGGCAAGGTTATTGCTGTTTCCGCAGGTTCTGAACAGCTGGCGGATACTATTAAGGAAGCCCTGGCCATGGGAGCTGACGAAGCAATTTTGGTGGTCTCACCCGAATTCGAGGGAGCGGACAGCGGGGTTGCGGCTGCGGCCCTGGCCAAAGCGATTGGCCGGGTGGAAGATTACAGCCTCATCCTGTTGGGAGAGGGGTCGGCCGATAATTATTCCGGCCAGGTAGGACCCCGCCTGGCAGAAATCCTGGGTCTGCCCCAGGTAACCTATGTCAGTTCCCTGGAAGTGGAGAATGATACCATAAAGGCGGTCAGAAACCTGGATGACTGTTTTGAAAATGTTGAGGTTGGAACCCCGGCAGTGGTCTCAGTGGTAAGTGAGATCAACGAACCCAGGATTCCGTCGGTAACACAGATCCTGAAGGCGGGCAAAAAGCCCAAAGAGGTGTTCAAGCCGGAAGACCTGGGAATTGAAATAACCAGATCGATCGATACCTTGAGCAACCTGGCACCGGAGCAGGATCGAAAACGAATTCTCTTTCAGGAGGGAGCGGACAAGGACGTAGCCAGTCTGGCAGCCGCCCTGGAAGCAGAAGGCCTGGTTAGGAGGTAGTAATATGGCAACCATCTTGGTATTCAGTGAACGCGATGAGGTCGCATGGCAGCTTCTTGGCAGAGCAGTAGAACTGGGACGGGAGATGGACCTAAGGGTGGCGGCAGCGGCCTTGGGACCCGCCGATCTCCGGGGCTACGCGAATCGGGGAGCCCATACTGTATATACCTCAAAGAATGAGCAGCTGCAGGCTTTTGAGGCCTCGGTTTATGCGGAGGCTCTGAGCCAGGTGGCCAAACAGGCCGAATCCACAGTGATACTTGTGGGCTCAACCAGACGGGGCAAGGAATTGGCCGGACGCCTGGCCCAGAAGCTGGGGGCCGGATGTATTACGGATGCTGATAGCCTGGAAGTAAAGGACGGCCGCCTGGTTTGTACCCGCAATGCACTGGGAGGAGCCACAGTAGCCACCCAGGTCATAACCACTGGACTACAGGTGATTTCGGTTAGTCCGGGTGTCGGTGAGCCAGTCGAATCCCCGGAAACGGCTCAGGTAGTTGAGGTTGAACTGGCCTTAAAGCCCAGTCCGGTAAAAGTCGTAGCCAGGTCCGACAAAGGCCAGGATGCGGTGGATATTGAAGGCGCTGAGGTCCTGGTCTGTGTGGGCAAGGGATTGAACCGCCAGGATGATCTGGAGATGGTTGAAGAACTGGCCGAGGCTCTGGGGGGACTGGTGGCCTGCACCAAGCCGCTCGCCACCGATGAGAAGTGGCTTCCGGAAGAGAGGGTAATCGGCCTCTCCGGGAAATCCGGCAAACCGGTTCTGGCCATATGTCTGGGGATTTCCGGACAGGTGCAGTTTACGGTCGGGATAAGGGATGCTAAGACCATTGTCGCGGTAAACCAGGATCCCAACGCCTTTATATGGCAGATGGCCGACTACGGCATTGTGGGTGATCTGTACGAAGTAGTTCCACGCCTGACCGCCGCCCTCAAAGGATGATGTCGTTTTATTAATGGACCCAGCACAAGCAGGTAAACAGCCGGGGACTTGGTTCCCGGCTGTTGGCATAAAGGAACAGGCCAAGTGATGAGTCTTCACACCGTCTGCTCTCTCGGTTATTACCGTCGTTCCCCGGTCAATCACTGCAGGTTGTATTCTTTCAGACGCCGGTACAGGGTTTGGCGGGATATGCCCAGGGCTTCCGCGGTTTTGGTTTTATTGTGGCGGAACTTGACCAGGTATTGTTTGATCATCTGCTTTTCCATTTCCGATATTTCGGTGAGATGCTCCCCTGAGGGTTTCACAGGAGCGGAGTTGAACATCAAGCAATCCTGGACCAGGTCGATTGTAATCTCCTGCCCGGCGGCCAGCTGAATGGAACTCTCCAAGACATTCTGCATTTCCCGTACATTACCGGGCCAATCATAGTTGAGAAAAGCTTCAACCGCCTCGGGGGCCAAGGTCATATTGGGTTTGTCCAATCTCTCGCCGATTTTCGCGCACAGGTGATGAGCCAGGAGTATGATATCATCCGGGCGTTCACGCAGCGGCGGGATGGCAATCTTAATAACTCCCAGGCGGTAAAAGAGGTCCCGGCGAAATCGTCCCCGCTTAACTTCACTTTCCAGGTCCCTGTTGGTGGCGGCAATAATTCTGACATTCACCGGTATGGTTTTGCTGCCCCCCAGGCGGATGATACTCTTTCCCTCAATCACACGGAGCAGAGAGGCCTGCAGGTCCAGCGGCATATCCCCGATCTCGTCCAGGAAGATGGTGCCCTGGTCCGCCAACTCAAACTTACCAATATTGCCGCCTTTTTTGGCTCCGGTAAAGGCCCCTTCCTCGTAGCCGAATAACTCACTGGCAATCAACTCCCGGGGAAGTGCGGCACAGTTGATGGCAATAAACGGGTGATTGCGGCGGGGACTTGCGTTATGCATAGCCTGGGCAATTATGTCTTTCCCGGTACCGCTTTCGCCCAGCAACAGGATGTTGGAAGACGATGAGGCCGCTGACTGCGCCGTCTTAATAGTTTTCTTAAATACCGGGTCGGCGCCGATGATATCGTCAAAGGTCATGTTGGCCCCGGTGCCAATCCAATTTCTTACCAAACAATTCATACGATGGCTCTCGCGCAGTATTACCAAGGTGCCCTGGTGTCCGCTGTCGGGATCGCTAATGGGATTAAACGTAATATTACATTTAATCTTGCTTTTGCCCAGGTCTAAGACAAAAGTTTCGTCAGTGACCGAGCGTCCCTGACTTATGGTGTTGAGAAAATAATGGTTATCGCTGTGATTGGCAAGCAGGTGGCAGATGTTCGTGCCCGTTATTCTCTTGCCGCTGCATCCGAGGATTCTGGATCCTACCTCGTTGATATAGGTTATTATACCGTTGGGGTCAACAGCCAGCACCCCGTCAGACATGGACTCCATTAATACCTGATTATAACGGGTAGTGCGTTCCAGGGTCATCTTGGACTCGATGTGTTTCACCGAAGCCACCACCATGCCCAGAGTATGATTGCTGACTCGATTAACGGGGGCTACCATAGCCAGGCCGCCGATAATCCGCCCCTGGTCAATAACCGGGGCACAGGAACTGGCGGCGACATGAGAAAACAGGCAGAAGTGTTCATAACCGAAAACTGAAATAGGTTCGGCCAGGTCAATGGCCAGGCTGCCGCCGTTGGTCCCCACCAGTTTTTCTTCCCACACGGAACCCTCGACAAACCGGGCCTGTTTTGCCCAGGTCAGTGACTCATCATCTCCAATAACCTTGAGGACACAAACATTAGCATCAAAAAGAGCCACCACAAAACCCGTACCGGCCACGAACTCATAAAGGCTTTTCATTACCGGCAGTGCGGTTTCAATGAAGTAGCGGGAATTTTCCTGCGCCTGTTTCAACTCGGCCGGCATGTAGATATATGGGTTTTCACGCATCCATGGATCTACACCGTAATGGATACTTCGTTCCCACGAGTCCCTAATCTTGGTGCGCAGTTGGGATCTGAGGTTGGGATTTATATGGAGTTCCTTCCATCTCCGGGTTAGTTCTTTGTTGTTCATGGAACAAAAATTCTCCTTCAGCTTACCTACTTTTAAGCCTGTATCATTGACAACGAAGGGTGTATGTCGGTATAGACGAAGCAATACGGCATAATTCTAGCTGCGCCTGTCCAACTGTGATACAATGAAAAAGGTCCGACCAGCAAAAAAGCGGGGGTAAAGGCAACCCAAGGCTACTATATTATGCCACAAATAAACAGTGATGTAAAATAATTTATCCTGGTATTGCCAGTATATATCGTTTTTGTATACATAAGAGCATAATCGAATGTTGTCTTATACATTTGTACTGCGTTGGCACATAATTGGCGGGGCAGCAGGCCAGGAATAAACGTTAATTGGATAAATGTCAACATGCGCGACAAAGCGGTTATTACTTGATATAGGGTTAAGCACATTTCTCTGCTATCTGACTCCTTAAAACTGCCGATAAATTATGAAATATCGGACCCAGGCAGAGTAAGCCGGATATACGTTCACCTGAGCGCATGTCTGTAATGTTGCAATAATAGACAATATTGGGTTGGCGGCCGCAGACCCGGGCGCTACCAAAAAGGAGGTGCTGCGAGACGAATCTGGCGGAGTTCCCAGGGGCTTAATCATGTGCCGACAATTGCAGCGATTAGGGCAATGCATTCGAAGGACCGGAGTACAATGTTGTGGTAACCATTGTATCAATGAGGAGGTTGTGTCAATGGCAAGGTGTACGTTTCCAACCAAAAAGATCGAAGAGCTGCCCTTTTTGAAGGGTAAACAGCTGGATTTTGAGAGCATGGCCGAGATGATTACCGTCCGGGCACAGGAGCAGCCGGAGGCGGCGCATGTTTATTTCTATGATCAGGTTATTACGTATAAGCAGACCAACGAACGCGCCAACAAAGTGGCCAACTACCTGAAAGAAAAGGGTGTCCAAAAGGGTGATATTGTATCGGTGATGGTTTTGAATTCGCCCGAGGTCTATTACACTATGTTCGGAGTCCAGAAACTGGGAGCAATCGCCCTGGCAGTTAATTACATGCTCAAGGGGCCTGAGATCGCATATGTGTTGGACGATGCCAAACCCAAGGTTTCTTTTGTAAGCAGCGAGTTTATGGCCGACTTTGCCGCCGGCTACCAACTGGCTCAGCATAAACCCATAGTGGTTGAAGTGGCTACCGGAGTGGAGCATGGAACTGATATTGCCGAACAGGAGCTGGCTGACATTATGGATCGGTATCCGGCCGACGAGGCTCTGGTCAAACAGAGTCCGGAGGACCCCTTTATGATGCTGTATTCATCCGGTACCACCGGGATGCCCAAAGG
>FZPS01000015.1_pt76 | contig 19902 bp, 23 predicted proteins | sample 1817821 | NCBI WGS metagenome assembly FZPS01 (sample SAMEA104158645, study PRJEB21678) | metagenome | place: Germany | collected 2015-04-21
TGATGAGGGTTCAATCGGCTACCATCGGACAACCGGAAAACACATGCTTACCGAACGTGATTGGGAAAAATATCTTGCTTTCTTTAAGAAACATTTGCTATAAAAGGCGAGGATACTTGGAAATACACTCGCCTTTTTTCTTTGGATGACAAAAAACGGAGACGAAAAAAACAGCCGCTTAGGCTGTTTTTTAGTTGGTGAATTCTCTTTTTCGGAAGAGAAGCATTGCTGCGATGATTAGGGCTAAGGAAATTCCTCCCGAAATGGCAAAACTCAGCCATTCGAAGCTTTCTTTCAGCTTCAGGAAAGAAAGCGGATCGCTGAAAGTGAAGGGTGAGATGTATTTGATTTTCTTGAGAATTTCGTTTTTCGTAAGCGAAGAAAAGAAAGTGAATAAATATAGGGGCAGGGGAATGATGAGTGCAATCGTTGATTTGGCGCTCCTTTTCAGGAAACAGGCCAGAGCAGCACCGAGAAAGGCGATAAGCACAAGCAGGAGCAGAAAGAGCGCCATGTAGATGAAAAAGCGGGACAGATTCAGATTATTGTTGACAGAAAGGAAACCAAGGACGGAAAAAAGCGTGACGATGATTGTGAAGAGAAGTGCCTGGATGAGGGCGGCCGTGAGTTTCGTGAAGAAGAAGGCTGTCCTGGAGACGGGGAGCGAATAAATTAAATCCGCGGTCTGTTCCCTTTCCTCCCTGCTGATTAGGTTGAAACCGGTGAGCGCAGCAAAAATCGCGCCGAACAATTGCAGGAGCAGGCCGATTTCGATGGCGAAATAATCGATTTCGTTTTTCGGTATTCCGCCAAAAACATCAAGCAAGTCCAGAAGTTCTTCCGAAACCTGGGAATATAAATCTTCCACCAAGGGATACATGACAAGCATCGCATAAATGAAGATTCCGACTGCAAGCGACCAGCCCAGAAGGCCATTCAGGGATCTTTTCAGTTCCATTCTCAAAACATGAAGATTAAGCATTTTTCTTCTCCTTTTGGTAATAGTGGATGAAGATTTCTTCCAAATCAAGATCCTCAATCCTCAGGGATTGCAGGCGGTAATAGGATAGTTTTTGTACAAGAAGATTGATGTCGCCTTTGAAGGAATAGACCGCTTCGCTGTTTTGTTTTCCCAAATATTCCAAACCCTCAAGTTTGACTCCCTCGAGTTTGGGACTGACAAAGACTTTTTTGTATTCGTTTTTCTTGAGGTTTTCGATCGTGTCGGAAAAGAGTATCCGTCCTTCTTTAATCAAGAGGACGCGGTTGCAGACTTTCTCCACTTCCGAAAGCACATGGCTTGACAAAAGGATGGCCGCGCCCTTCTTTCTTTCTTCTTCGAGAAGGGCGAAAAATTCCTGCTGGATTAATGGATCGAGTCCCGCAGTCGGCTCGTCGAGAATGATTGCTTTCGGGGAATGGAAGAGGGCGGCGATGATGCCGACTTTTTTTCTGTTTCCGAAAGAAAGCTCGCGGGTCCTTCGGCCCAGATCAAGATCCAAACGCTCCACAAGCTCATGTATTCTTTCTGAGCTAGTTTTTCTAATCCTTGCAAAGTATTCGAGTTGCCTCAAAGCCGTTAGTTCCGGATAGAGATAGATCTCGCTCGGAAGGTAGCCGATATTCAGGTTGACTTCCGGGGAAGGTTCCTTTCCAAAGACGGAAACCTTTCCTGAAGTTTTTTGAATTAAGCCCATGATCGTTCTGATGACGGTCGATTTGCCGGCGCCGTTCGGGCCGATGAAACCGAGTATTTCTCCCGGGAAAAGCTCAAAGGACACGTCCTCCACGCCCCGCGCCTTTCCGTAATATTTTTTCAGATTTTTGATTTCGATTACATTCATCACATAACCTCCGGTTACCAATAATATAACACTTTTTTCTCTCCGAAACAAGACCAAAATAAAAGGCCCGATCATTCGATCATGGCCGCTATTTCTTTTTTTAACTCCGTTGTGATGTCCTTTTCTTCGATGCGCCTGATGATTTTGCCTTTTTTGAAAAGCAAAGCGCCGTTCCTCCCACCGGCGATGCCGATGTCTGCTTCGGCGGCTTCCCCGGGGCCGTTGACCGCGCAACCCATAATCGCGACTTTCAACTTTCTGTTCCCCAGGGTTTCCAGGTAATCCTCGATTTCCTCAACAATCGGGAGCATGTCGAACTGGATTCTTCCGCAAGTGGGGCAGCTTACGAGCAGGGGTTTCTCGTAGAGGTTCAGATCCGCAAGGATTGCTTTGGCAACCTTCACCTCTTCGGTGGGATCCGCGCTCAAAGAAACGCGGATTGTGTCGCCGATGCCCTTGTGGAGGAGGATGCCGAGGCCGATAGACGAGCGGATGGTTCCCGCTCTCAGACTCCCGGCTTCGGTTACGCCGATGTGCAGGGGATAGGGGAAGCGCTCGCTCGCGAGCTCATAGGCACGGACCGTCCTTTCCACATCCGAAGCCTTGAGGGAAATGACGATTTCCTGGAAATCAAGTTCTTCCAGAATCCGCACATGCCTTTCCGCGCTTTCGACCAGTGCCTCCGCTGTCGGGCTTCCGTGCTTTTCCAGGATGTCTTTTTCCAGCGACCCGGCATTGACGCCGATTCTGATCGGAACCCTTTTTTCTCTGCAGGCATCCACGACCGCCTTGATCCGTTCCCTGTCGCCGATGTTTCCGGGATTGATGCGGAGTTTGTCAGCGCCGGCTGCCAGTGCCAGCAATGCGAGGCGGTAATCGAAATGGATGTCGGCGACCAAAGGAATTTTGATTTGCTTTTTTATTTCCTTGAGCGCCTCTGCGTCTTCCCTGTTGAGGACGGCGACGCGGACGATCTCGCAGCCGACCTCCTCCAGGCGGCGGATCTGCGCGACCGTTGTTTCCAAATCCCGCGTCCTTGTGTTCGTCATGCTTTGGATCGCGATGCTGTTGTTTCCGCCGATGGCGGTTTTACCGATTTTGATTTCCTTGGTTGGTTTGCGTTGCATTTATGGTCTCCGTGTTGGCGGTTTTCTTTCTTCTCTTTTTGCGTTTTCTCTGCGGGGAGCGGATTCTGTTTTCCCGCAGGATATTATAGATCGAGCTTCGGGAAAGTTCATAGCCCTGGCTCTGCATGATTCTTGCAAATTCAGAAAAGCTGGTTTTGCTTTTTCTATATTGTGTCCGATAAATGTGGGCCAATTCCTTCCGAATGTCTTCCTCGTAAGTGTTGACGGGTTTATGGAAACGGTTTTTGTGGACGACGCCGAGTTCGCCCTCTTCAAGAACCTGGCGTTTCAAATTGCGCACCTGACGCGTCGTAATCTTCAACATTTTCGCCGCTTTCGGACCGTTGATTTCGCCGGCGATCAATCTGTTGATGATGCGGAGCTTTCTTTTCTCATGCCTTCTTAATTTGACAGGTTTTTCTTTTTTCTCCTCCACTCCCTCTTTTTTTTCTTCCTTCTTTTCTACCATTGCACTTCTCCTTTAATTGATAAATATTTCCTTAGATATATTAACATAGATTGTCGAAGAATGCAAGGCAAAGAAAAAAAGGATATCTCCATATCCTTTTATCTTTTGGTCTTTTCCCTATGCAAAGTCTGTTTCCGACATTTCGGGCAGAACTTCATCAGCTCGAGCCTGTCGGTGGTTTTTTTCCTATTTTTCTCGGTGAGATAATTTTCCGAGTTGCAGACCGAGCATCTCATCAAAAATGTTAAGCGCATTTTAGTCCTCCTAGTGCAGTGTCTTACTAGTAGATTATATACCAAACCTTCCCTTTTTGCAAGCAAAACTTCTCTTTTGTGCGTTTTCCGTTTACCGCCCGCAAGCGGCATCATATCATAATAGCAAAAGGAGGTATGTATGAATCAACACAACCACGAATGGGACGGAGACGAATGGTGTTGGGTTTGGGACGAAAACAGATGCTGCTTCCGCTGGGTGCGTCGCCGGCACAGCTGCAAACGGGAACGCCAGCATGTCCATGAATTTCTGGGGAGCACAAGGTTCACGGAGGAAGGAGAAGAAGCCCACAACCATCGTTTCGCGGGGGTGTCCGGCCCGGCGATACCGACCGGCAGTAGCCATGTCCACCGCATCGTCACATTGACAGATAACACCGATCATTTCCATCGCATCGAAGACACCACGGGCGAAGCGATTCCCGTCGGGGAAGGCAGGCACGTTCATTTCGTGCGCGGGGAAACGAGTTTCGACGATGGGCACAGGCATGAATTCATTTTCGCGACCTTGATTGAAAATCCCACCGGAGAAGACGGATAGAAAACAAAGCAGTTTCATTTCGATGAATCTGCTTTTTTTATTTCCGGGATTGTGGTATAATCAAAAAATGGAAAATGCTTTTATAGAGGTTTTAAAGCAATCCTCCGCTTCGGGAATATTTACTTGCAGTTTTTCCGTTTTCGGGAGGTAAAAAAATATGAAGGAGTGTTCTAGATGGAAAAAAACAAATGGGAAGGAAAGATTGCTGCATTCTTGGGGGACAGCATCACTCATGGGTCGAGTTCAGAACTCAGGTTTTCCGACATTGTGGGCGAAAGGATGGGATTTTCGAAAGTTTATAATTACGGTCACGGCGGTTCGAGAATCACGCTGGTTTCTCCTGACGATTTCAGTTTCGTAAACAGGTATGAAAAGATGACGAGCGCCGCGGACATTGTCTTCGTCATGGGCGGAACCAATGATTACGGGCATGGGGATTTGGAAATTCCTTTCGGAGATTTTTCTGACCGCACAGCAAATACTTTCCACGGTGCGCTCCACGTGCTTTACCAAGGCTTAATCCGCAAATACCTGGGCAAAACCGTCATCGTGATGACTCCCCCGCACAGAAGAGGTTTCGGAAGCTGGGACGACCTGTCTCTCAATCCGAAAACGGGTAAGAATTTCTCCGATTACGTGAATGCCATCAGAAAGACTGCGGAATATTATGGCCTTCCTGTATTGGATTTGTATCGAATTCTTCCCTTGAATCCGGTCATTCCGGAAATTCGGGAAAAATTCATGCCCGATGGCCTGCATCCGAATACCGAGGGGCATTTGTTGATAGCGGAAGCGATCATCAGTTTCTTGAAAATTTTATAGAAACCTGAAATTTTGTTTTAAACCATTTATTCTTTAAATATGCGATGATAAAATATAAGTAATCAATGTATTCACGATAATATCGGAAGGAGAAAAATGGGAAAAAAGCGTTGCACCCTTTGTCCTTGGCTTGGTCGGATCGGTCCTTGCCATGACCAGCGCGCTCTGCATAAATTTTTGCGCTGAGATGTTCCATATATTGGTCAAAAAAGCCAACATAGATCCCGTAAAATCCCTCTTGTTTCAATTGCTGAACTGGGGTCCTCCGGTTTTGGGGCTTGTCGGCTGCGTCGTCTATGACAATAAAGCGCAGATTGGGGGAGGAATGATGCTTGTTTCGGGAATAATCATGCTTTCTGGAATGTTTTTCCGCTATTTCCCTCCCATATTGGGCGGCATCTTGCTCATTGTCGGGGGAGCCCCCGCTTTGGCTCAGAAAGCTTAGGAAATGTTTCTTGCTCCCTGAGGACTTGCGGTTCAAGTCCTTTTTTTTAATGCAAACCATTCATCCATGATTGTTGAGCCCGGTCTTTAGTTTTGATTTTTTTCCCTTTCATATTTTTCTTCCTTTTTTTACATTTCCCTCCTGTATAATAAATGCGAGGGGATTTTTTATGGGGAAGGAAAAGAAAAGGAGCGCGGACGAACAGGAAAAACAGGAAACAACATTCTATTATGAATTGGTTGGCATCATTTTTATCATCTTTTCCATCACCGTGCTCGGAGAATTGGGGAAGATCGGCTCCTTCATGCTGGTTTTGTTTAAAGTGGCTCTCGGAGATTGGTATTGGGTGATTATCCTTTTTCTTCTGTTTTACGGTTTTCAGTCGCTTTTGACCCATAAGAGTTTTAATTTTAAAAACCAGCGTTTCATCGGCTTCGTTTTCATCTGTTTTTCCTTATTGCTCTTTGCGCATTTTCCCTTGCACAGTTACGTGACCAAAAGGGGCGATGCATATTTTTCCGAAACTTGGAGGGTTTACAAGGATTTCATCGCCACCAACATCGACACATATTTGGGCGGCGGTCTTCTGGGAGCGCTGATGTTCTATGCCGTCTATTATTTGTTCGGCGCAGTCGGCGTGGTTTTGATCGGCATCATCATCATCATGTTCGGCTTTTCCCTCATCATCAACAGACCCCTGATCGACATCTTGAAATCTTTCGGAAAGGGGACGAAGAATCTCGGAAAATACGTCCGCAATTTCAATAATTTTTTTAAATATCAGATCGGAAGCGACCGCAAGAAAGCGGGAACGAAGCGGGATGTTTTTTCACGTTCCCAGCAGGTTCCCTTGAAAATTTTGGAAGAGCACCAAAATGTGATGAATTATAATTTTCAGGAGAAACATTGCCTGGAAATGCGGAGCCTGATTCATTCAGTCTTCAATAATTTCAACATTGAATACAAGGACGTCGACCTGTCCATTTCCTATAAGATATCCAGTTTCCGCTTCACGATTTTTTCCGAATACAATCTCAAGGCGCTGATGGAAAGGCTCAACAACGTGATCGAAGAAGACCTCCTCTTTGCTCAGGACGGAAACAGTTTACTGATTCAGGTGGCAAACAAATACCCGCAGATTTTGACGGCCAGGGAATTATTGATGAAGCAGCCGAGCCTCAAGGATAATTATGTCCTGCCTTTGGGGCTCAGTTATGAAAACAAACTCTGCGAAGCGGATTTGTCACGTTCCGGGAATCTGCTTTTGATTGGAAGCAAGGGTTCCGGAATCAGGAATTTCATCAATTATTATATTTTTGCGCTCTTCGCGAAGGTGAATTTATGCGAATACAGGATCGAAATCTTCGATAAACAAAATGATTTCGTCCATCTGGAACAGATCCTGAGAATCATCGCCGACAAAGACATAAACGATTATTTGAATGAAGTGATCGAGGATATTGATCAGAAATTGGAGAAGATCAACCAATACGGGGCGACGACAATCGATGAATATAACAAAAAACTGGAAATCGAGGGTTCCAAGGAAGCGAGGATGCAAAGAAGGTTCATCATTCTCAATCATTTCCAGGCGGACAGGGAAACCTATTCCTATTTCGAAAACAAACTGATGTATGTCACGCAGCTCGGGGAGAAGGCCGGCGTCGTCGCGGTCTATGTCGTCCGTGAGGAGTTCTATGTCTCGAGCATCATCATGAGCATTTTCTTCCATAAGCTCGTCTTCAAACTGGACAGCATCCCCTTTTCCGTCAAAGTGATGAACAATGAAAACGCGACCTACCTGCAAAGCCACGGAGATTCTTTTTACCTGAGCCAAATCAGAGCGCGCAGGATTCAGACGGCGCTTGTGTCCAAAAAAGACATCGAAGCGGTGCTCGCGCACTTAAAATGAAAAGGCACTCATGCAAGAGCGCCTATTTTTTTGCGTTTTCTTTGGCCCTGCGGATCGCTTCGTATCTTTCTTTCAGGGCGATTTCGTATTTGCTGGAATCCTTTGGCTGATAATAGACAGCGTCCTTGATCGGATCGGGAAGGTATTGCTGATTGACCCAGGAGCCGGGGTAGTCATGGGGGTAGAGATAGGGTTTCTGCCTGGGGTCGAAAGAATAGGTGTTTTTCAGATGCAGGGGCAGGTTCCCGCTCCGCCCCTCTTCAACATCCTTCAAAGCGGCATCAATCGCCAAGAGCGATGAGTTTGATTTCGGGGAAAGCGCCATGTCGATGACGATGCTGGCCAGAGGGAGCCTCGCTTCCGGCATGCCCAGTTCCAGGGCGGCTTCGCAGGCGGCTCTGACTTTCGGCCCCATGGCGGGATTGGCAAGCGAGATGTCCTCATAGCAAATGCAATAAAGCCTCCTGACCAGCGGGAGGAAGTCTTCCGCCAGCAGGAGTTTTGCCAGGTAATGCAATGCCGCGTTGACGTCGCTTCCGCGGATGGATTTATGGAGTCCGCTCAGGGTGTCGTAGTAATTGTCCTCGTTTTTGTCGATGTTAATCGGGGGTTTTTGGACCACGGTCTGCGCGAGCTCGATGGTGAGCGTCTCGCCTTCCTGCAAAGCAAAACCAATCGCTTCGAGCATGTTGATCAGGCTCCGCGCTTCGCCGTTCGCCATTCCGATGAGGTATTTCCTGGCTTCCTCGGTGATGTTGGGATTTCCGATCTTGGCAAGCGCCCGCGCAAGCAAAATATTCAGATCATCTTCGGTCAGGGCATCGAGTTTGTACACCAGGCAGCGGCTTCGGACCGCGGGGTTCACGGAATGGTAGGGGTTGACCGTGGTGATGCCAATCATCGTGATTCTTCCCATTTCCACATGGGGCAAAAGATAATCCTGGATGTCCTTCTTCATGCGGTGGATTTCGTCAATGATGACGAGAGTTTTTTTGTTCGCCCCTTCGATGATCTCCCTTAAAAATGCCTTGTTGTCGGTGGAGGCGTTGAAAGTATGGGCGGGGAGTTGGAGTTCGCTCGCGACGGCGTGAGCGATCGTAGTTTTGCCGATGCCGGGCCCGCCGTAGAGGATGAGCGAGGGGAGTTTCTTGTTTTCCACCATTCTTCTGATGACGCCGTTCTTACCGACAAGATGGGTTTGTCCGACGATGTCATCCAAGGATGCGGGGCGCATTCTGTAAGCCAATGGTTCCATAATTTCACCTTCGTAAGCTTATTTTACCATAAGCGCCTGCATCTGTAAAGTTAATCGGATTCGGGTGTTTTCAAGAGGGGCGGGAAATTCACGCCGATGATGCCGCCCAGCGAGGAAGCCGTGAGATAGCTCGCGATCTTTACGAAATTCTTGGCAACGAAGGGCACATGCACGAAGAAATTGATGATGAGCGTGACGAGAATGATGAAGGTCGCGGCGATCAGGCCTTCCAAAAGCCCGTTTTTTTGGGCGGTGTTCCCGGCGGCGATGCCGAGAATGAAAAAGAGGACGATGCCGGCGATGAATGTGGTTGTGTTGAAGGATGAAGCTTTGCTGGGGGCTTTCCCGAGGTAGATCAACAATGCATAAATGCTTGAGAAGATGGCAAGAATAAGGATGAAGCAAAAGTAAACGAAGAGTTTCCTTTTGATTTTTGTTTTCAATTTTATCACCTATGAAATTATATTTTCAAATCGGCGCGAATAGAACCGGAGGCTCTATGGATTGGCTCATATTGGTTAAGATTGCAATCGTCTATTTTGCGATCCTGCTTTTGATGAAATTCATGGGGAAACGCGAAATCGGCCAGCTCAGTCTCTTCGATTTCGTCATCATCCTCGTGATTGCGGACATCGCGGTCATCGGCGTGGAAAACACCGACCCCCCTTTTTACATCCACATGCTCGGGATTTTTCTTCTGGGCCTGATTCAAAAAATCCTGGCAAAAGCGATGCTCAAATGGTCGGCTTTGAGAAGTTTTTTCGACGGGAAGGATTCCCCGATCATCATCGACGGAAAAGTCAACATCAAGGAAATGAAAAAACAGGCTTATAATTTTGACGATCTCGTGACGCAGCTCCGTCTGAAGAACGTGCGCTCGATTTCGGAAGTGAGGTACGCAATTTTGGAAGCGAATGGGGAAATCAGCGTTTTTAAGAAGAACGAATTTGCAAATGAAACGAAAGCCAATTATGCGACGAAAACAATCAGCCCGATTACCAATACAAAAACTTCGCAACTTAAAAACCAGGCCGGAGAACAGCAGGAAATCTATCCCTTCCCGTTGATCGTTTCCGGAAAGATTAACGGCAGGAATCTGAAAATCCTGAATCTGGACGAAGCCTGGCTTATGAAAGAAATCCGAAAGAAGGGTTATAAATCAGAAAAAGATGTTTATTATGCCAATTATGAAAACGGGAAATTATTCATCGTTGAGACTTGTGATTTTTAAGAATCTTCCTAATACTAAAAAGAACAGCGCTGTCAGTGCAGTGTTCAGCAGGTAGCTTTTGCTACCTGTTTTTATGATCTGAAGAAAGAGAAAGGTTGAGATTGCAAGGACGGCGACTTTCAAAATCACTTTCGGGGAATAGCGGAAACGGTAGCGGTTTTTTAGATAGAAATAAATGATCAACGAAACGACAATCGTGTTTGCGAGGAGGACGATGATCAAACTATTGTAGGAAATCCAGGGCACGAAAGCGAGAAAATATATCAATGCAAGTTTTATGACATCCGCAACGAGATTGATCCGAAAGAGGAGTTTGGCTTTTCCCAGGGCCTGCATGATCGCCCAAAGCGGGGACAGGAGATAGTAGAAGATGAAAAACGCGCTTAAGTTGACGACGTAAGCGGCTCCGATCTCTGTTCCGTAGAGGAGGCGCATGTAATCATGGGCATGGGCGGTGAGCAGAATCGTCACGAGGATGCCGGGAACGAAGGACAGCAGGCAGGATTTTTTAATGTAGTGAACGACTTCGTCCCTGCGCCCGCTGGCATTGCTTCTGCTGATGCTGGGGATGATGGCGGCGGCGATGGATTGGGAAAGAAAGGAGCAGAGGGTGATCAGGGGGAGGGCATAGGCGGTGATGGCGCTGTATTTGTAAAGAATTTCTTTGTTTGCATAACCGAGTTTTGCGAGCGCGAGGGTGTAAATCAGAGGTTCGAAAAATTCGGTCAGGTTCCCCAGGAGACGGGAAAAAGTCGTCGGCGCTGCGACTGTCAGGATTGCTTTCCGAGGGTCGCTTTCTGACCCCGCCAGAATTTTATCCGTGCTCCGGAAAATTTTCCAGAGGATAAATATTAAAGAAATGAGTTCGCCGAATCCCATTGCGATGACGGTCATCGTGACCGCGCCGGCAAGCCCCAAAGAGCGGAAGAGAAAGAGGAAAATGGTTCCGCTAGCGATGCGCGCGCACTGTTCGATCAAATTTGCATAGGCGGTGATGTTTATCCTGTTTTTGCCGTTAAAATAGCCGCGGAAGACGTTGTTCAGCATGACCAGGGGAAGAATGAGGAGGGAGGAGAGAAGCGGATAGAAAGCCTCTTCTTGGCGGAGCCCCTTGCTCACCAGCGGTTTGATGATGGCGACCAGGAGCAGGGAAGTGGCTGCCGTCGCGAAAAGGCCGATGGTGATGGCGGCGCCGAGGATTTTCTTGTCGGAGTATTTTTTTGAGACCGCGTTTTCCGCAATCACCTTCGAGAGCGCGGTGTTCAGGGAAAAGCCCGCAATCGACATGAAGAGCATGAGCGAAGGCAGGATGATCACGTATAATGAAATGCCCTCGTTTCCGAGCAGGCGCGTCAGAATGATTCTGTTCGCAAGGCTCAGCACGCGGATGATCAGGCTAGTTGCGATCAGCACCAATGTGTTTTTTATAAGCTTACTCCTCATATCCCTCTCTTAAATTTATGAGGGAAATCTCTTTTTATGTTCCGATTGTATATAAAAGACATTTATGTTAAGATATATTTGAAAACGTTTGAGGAGAAGAAAGGAAGGAAAAAGATGACGGATGTGAAACTGGGCGTTGGAAGCAAAATTAAATTCGGAATCGCCGATTTCGGCCTTTCCGCCATCACCTCTCTTTTATTACACTGATGTTTTATTAATCAGTCCAGGGCTTGCGGGAACGGCCTTGTTGGTCGGCAAGCTCACCTGGGATTTAGTTAATGACGGACTATTCAGATATCTTTGCGATAGAACCAAATCGCGATGGGGGCGCAGGCGGCCATACCTGATGTTTTGCTCAATACCGCTGGCGCTTTCTTTTTGGCTGATGTTTTCGCTTCCGGTGGGGATGAAACCCGTCCTTGCCTTTTTCGCCATCCTCCTCACGGCGATGCTTTTTGACACCTTCCACACCCTGGTCACGACCTCCTATTATGCGATGACGGCGGAGCTCACGACCGATTATGACGAAAGAACGAGCATCGCGACCCATCGGATGGTTTTCAATGTCATCGGTTATATTTTCGGAGCGGCGATCACCACTATGCTTGCGGGAATCTTCCAAAACCAATTTGGGTTAAGCCAGCGCGGTGCCTGGAGCTTGGTCGGGCTGTTCTTTGGATTGATTGCCGCGGCATCGGTGATGCTGGTCGGCTTTTCAAAAAGATTCAAATCAGTGGTGAACAGCGAGCCGGTCAGGATGCCGCCTTTGAAGGCCGTTTTCAGCACTCTGAAAAACAAACCCTTCGTCAGTTTTTTGATTATTTCCGGAATCATGAGCGTCGCTTTCACGCTTGTCACCACGATGCTTCCTTATTTCATCAACTATCCGATTGGCATGGAGCAGGAACTTCCTTTGATAATGTTTTTGTTGCTGGGGATCCTGGGGCTGTTCCTCGTTCCCTGCAAGTTTGTCGCGGACCGGATAGGGAAGGGAAAAACTTACGCGCTCGGGATCGGGATCGCTTCGCTCGCGCTCCTGGTGGCTTTTTTCCTGCCTGCGCAAGCGGCGATACCCATTTTCATTGTCGCAAGCGTTGCCGGGATCGGTTTTTCCAGCCAGTGGGTCTGCCCGCACAGCATGCTTCCCGATGTCGTGGAGTACGATGAATTGCATACGGGAAAAAGACGTGAAGGCGTTTATTACGGGATGTGGGGGATGGTCTGCAAGATCACGGCTGCGCTCGCGATGGCAATCAGCGGCTGGGGTCTGGAGCTTGCGGGCTACATTGAGGAAGAAGTGGAGCAGCCGGAATCCGCCCTCCTCGGCATCAGAATCCTTTTTGCTTTGCTTCCCGTGGTTTTGCTTGCGATCTGCATCCCCCTATTGATCAAATATCCGATCACGCGCGAAGCGCATGCGAAAATAACCCGCGCTTTGGCTGAAAAAAGAAAGTATGAGGAGGAGCTATGAAAGCGATCATTGTCGGCGCCGGCATATCCGGACTGATGTCCGCTGTCCTGCTTTCGGAAAAAGGCGTCAAAGTCAGAATCTATGACAAAAACAAAGAAGTCGGGGGCGTGACCGCTCTCCTGAAAAAGAACGGTTATGCCTGGGAACAGGGCCCCCTGCTCATGGGCGAATTCCTCCCCGGGGAGGCAGGTTACGAGGAACTGAAAAAACGTGGCATTGAGCTTGAAACCATCCGCGGGGACCGAGGCATCGTCATGCCCGATTATGAGGTTTGGAAACCGGAGGCCTATCGTGGCCCCGATTGGCGCCGCGAGAGACTGCAAGAACTCTTTCCCGACGAAAAAGAAGGAATCGACAGTTACTACCGCCTCTATGGGGCGATGGCGGAACTGACGCTTCCGGGAATCAGCAAACTCAGGAAGTTCTTTCTCTATCTGAAGGTGAAAAAATACGCGAACTGGTCCGCACAGCAATTGATGGACCATTTCTTCAGGAGCGAGCGCATCAAAACCCTCTTCACCGCCATTCTCGCTGATTTTTGCGCGTCTCCGAAGGAATTTCCCGCTCTGGGAGTGCCCCTCCTGAATCTTGAAACCGCCTTCGATGAGCGCATTCCACTGCATGAAAAAGGCAAAAAAGTACGCAAAGGCTATTGTTATTTCGTGGGCGGGGTCGCGAGGCTTGCGGAGGCGCTTGCGGACAAAGTGCGGGAAAACGGGGGCGAAATCATCCTCGGAAAGACCGTGGAGAAGATTCTGATACAGGATAACAGAGTCAGGGGCGTCCTGGTTGATGGAAAGGAAGATTTAGCGGACATCATAGTCGCAAGCGGGGGCGCGCATGAGGTCTTTTATGGTTTGGTAGGGAAAGAGCATCTCGATGAAGAATTTCTGAAAATTCTTGCGGAGCACAGGGCCATGGAATCGGTTTTCATGGTGCACCTGGGTGTCGACATCAATCCTTTGGAATACCAGAAAGCAGCGCTTTGCTATTACTATAAAACCTATGACCTTGAGGGAGCGATTTCCCGGCTCCGAAACGGCATCTACCATGGGGGCGCGGACGGTTTTTTGATCTACGTTCCGAGTTATCACACGCCGGAATTTGCACCGCCCGGGCACCATGCGCTGACGATCTACACCGTCGCCCCGGACACGCTCAAAGAAGGTAACTGGGAAGATTTGAAGGAAGAGTATGCCGAAAAATTGATTGCTTATGCCGAAGAATATATTCCCGGCCTAAGCAAGCATATCAAGGAAAAAGTGATCATGACCCCGGTTGAGTACCGCCGTCTCGCCCATCTCCAAAAATCGGGCTTCGGCGGTTTGGTCCCGCGCCTGGGGGTCAAATACCCTCCCCACAGAACGCCGATCCGGGGGCTCTATTTCGTCGGCCAACAAAGCGAGAATGCCGGGGGCGTTGCCGCGGTCATGCTGGGCGCGATAGACGCTTTCAGAATCATGGAAAAGGAGTTTCTGAAAGATGGAAATTTATGATGGAATCATTGTCGGCGCCGGGACTTCCGGCTCCTATCTCGGCAGGCGTCTTGCGGAAAAAGGTTTTAAAATCCTCATCATCGACAAACTTCCCAAGGAGGAAATCGGGAATAAATACGACATCGTCCACATCCAGAAAAGAGATTTCGATCGTTTCAAATTGCCCGAACCCGAAGAAGGCGACGATTATGCCTTCGAATTCTCCGCCACGGCCGCGTATTCCGCTTTCGGAAACCATCCCAAAAGGGGAAGCAATCCGACCGTGGGTCTGCGTTTGCATCGCTACACGCTCAGGCTCAACCGCTGGGCCGAAGCCGCAGGAGCGGAAATCAAATACGGAGCCGCTTTCAAGGATTTCATTTTTGAGGACGGAATGATCAAGGGCATAATTTATTCCGAAGCTGGTGAAGAACGGAAAGCTTACGGAAAAATCGTCGCCGATTGTTCGGGGATACCTTCCGTGGCGCGGCGCCGCCTTCCGGAGGGCTACGGCGTCGAGAATTTTGAAATCGGACCGGATGAAATGTTCTATGTCATTCTCCGCTATGTCCGCTATCTCGACGAAAAGGATTATCTGAATGGCAGCCGCTCCTGGGTATATTACAAAACCTGGGAAGCGCCCCAGCTTGATTCCAAGGGCGCGATTCTCGGCATCGGCGCTAATTTGGGTTATGAGCATGCGGAAAGGATCTTTAAGGAGTTTACAAAGAGGATTGCTCTCCCCCGCCATGAGTTGGAGCGTGTGGAAAAGGGCAGAACTCCTTACAGAAGGCCGCCCTACTCCTTCGTCGCGGACAATTTTCTGGTCACGGGCGATGCCGCCTGCCTGACCAAACCCCATGCTGGCGAGGGCATCACCTCGAGCATGGTCCAGATTGACATCGCGGTGAAGTGCATCACAAAGCTATTAAAAAGCAACAAGCCGCTCTCAAAAGAAAACCTCTGGCCGATCAACAAGGAATATGTCGTTGTCCAGGGCAGGGCTTATGCCGCGATGCTGGCGACGCTGATCGGAGCCGTGAGCACCTCCCCGGAAGAAAACGAATTTTTCTTTGAGCACGACGTCATTTTCAACGCAAAATCCTTCGCCGCCATGGCTGAGGACAAGGAATTGCGGTATTCTCTTCCGGAAATGCTGCGGATGGCTTCCGTGCTCATCAGGGGCGTTCTCCGCGGAAAAGTGAGGTTCAAAACCCTCCGCTCCCTTATCAGGGCGATGAAGAACGGTTCCAGGATTTCGAAGCATTACGGGAAATATCCCTGCGAGCAGGAGAGATTCCCCGCTTGGGCAAGAAAATCCGACAGGCTTTGGGAGCGTGCTGGCAGCATGGCAGCGGCCTTGAAAGAAATGACAAAATAAAAAGCATTAATGAGGACGGCTATCCGATGATTTTGCCCGCAATCCAGGCAACGATGAAGGATGGGGGGAGAATGATCATTCCCTTTTCCGCTTATCCGGAAGAGCTGGGAAAAATCAAACCCGGCGCGAAAATGGCCGCTTATCTGGCCAATATGGATCTGGTCACCGTGCTCCTGCACTGAGAAGAAACTCGGCGAAAAATACGGAATTTTTGACATCGAAATGATCTTTAATTCAATGCCGCCGATCACCGGCTATGTCCATCCTCCCCAGGAGATGAAAGTCATTCATTGATGTTCCTTCCGCCCGCATCATGCAGGCGGTTTTTTATTTGCAAACCCGAAAAAATTACAAGAAATTGCATTTTGAAATTCAAAAACAGATTCGATTATGGTATAATATAATGTATGTAAGTAAGGAGTGACATCATGGATTTAAAAAAGTTTATTGCAACGGTTCCGGATTTTCCGATTGAAGGGATTCTCTTTCGCGACATCACGCCCTTGATGGCGGACGGCGAAGCTTTTCGCAAAGCCTGCGAGGAGCTGAAAAATTTTGCAGTTGAGAGAGGAGCAGAATTAATCGTCGGCCCCGAATCCAGGGGGTTCATCTTCGGTTGTCCGATTGCCTATGCATTGAACATCGGATTTGTCCCTGTCCGAAAACCTGGGAAGCTTCCGCGGGAGACGATTTCTGTTTCCTACAGTTTGGAATACGGAAGTAACACGCTCTGCATCCATAAGGATGCGATCAAGAAGGGACAGAAGGTTTTGATTATTGACGACTTGCTCGCGACCGGCGGTACGATGAAAGCCACGATTGATTTGGTCGAAAAACTCGGCGGCATCGTTGTCGGGCTCGGTTTTTTGATCGAACTCGAAGAGCTGAAGGGCCGGGAGTTATTGCAAGGCTATGACTATAAAGCTTTGATTAAGTATTAAAAGTCGGTAAGCTTAAAGAAAGGAGGTTGAATATGGGAGCGAAGAAAACAATTGAAGATGTGATTTCGAAAGCGGGCGAATATCTGAAGAACCCGAAGAGCATTCAGCAGATTCGGGATGCTTTTGAATTGGCGCGCAAACATCACGAAGGCCAATTCCGGAAATCCATGGATCCCTATATTCAACATCCTCTCGAAGTTGCTTACATGCTTGCGGAACTGAGGTCATCGCCGACGACGATCGTTGCCGGCTTGCTCCATGACGTGCTTGAGGACACGGATCTATCCAAAGAGGAATTGAGCAAGCAATTTGGGGAAGACGTGGCCAGCATTGTCGACGGAGTGACGAAGATCGGGCAACTGAAATACATGACCAAGGAAAAAGCCCTGGCGCGGGCCCATCAAAAGATTCTGCTGGCGATGGCCAGGGATATCAGGGTGGTGCTCGTGAAGTTGGTGGACAGGGTGCACAACATGCGCACTTTGGAATATCAGACGCCTGACAAACAGCTGAGGATCGCGAAGGAAACGATGGATCTTTACTCACCCCTGGCGCACAGGCTCGGCATGTACAAAATCAAAGCCGAGCTTGAGGACCTGAGTTTAAAGTACCTCGCTCCGGAAGAATACAACCACATTAAAACGCAGATTGAGGCGACGGCCGTTGCCCGCGATGAGGACATCCATCAGATGGAGGGGCATCTGGAAGACCTCTTGGAAGCGAACAAAATCGAGAATTTCGAAATCAAGGGCCGCGTCAAGAACATCTTCAGCATCTGCAAAAAAATGCGCAACAAAAACCTGGAATTCCACCAGGTGTACGATCTGATGGCGCTCCGCATTCTTGTTCCGACGGTGGAGGAATGTTACCATGTCCTGGGGCTCGTCCACAGCCAATGGACGCCGCTTCCGAAACGCTTTAAAGACTACATCGCGATTCCGAAGCCCAATCTCTATCAGTCCCTGCACACGACGATCGTCGGGCTGAACGGCAAGATTTATGAAATCCAAATCCGCACATACGAAATGGATGAGATTGCGGAATACGGGATTGCCGCTCACTGGGCATACAAGGAAGACATTTCCTATTCCCCGGAAAAAGAACAGCGGGAAATCGGCGCGAAACTGCGCTGGTACCGGGAACTGCTTTCCTATGTGGAAATGAACGATTCGGAAGACGTCGACCCCTTGGACAACATCCGCACCGACATCTTCAGCGCCAATGTCTATGTTTTCACCCCGAAGGGGGACGTTCTCGATTTCCCCGCGGATTCGACGCCCCTTGATTTTGCCTACAGAATCCATACGGAAGTCGGAAACCAAACCATCGGCGCAATCGTGAACGGGAAAATGGTGCCCCTCACCTATAAACTTAAAACCGGGGACGTTGTAGAAATCAAGACGAGCAAGAACGCGAACGGTCCCAACGAGGACTGGCTCAGAATCGTGAAGACGAGCCACGCGCGCCATAAAATCACTTCCGTCTTAAACAAAAGGCGGCGCGACACCCTAATCGAAAAAGGCAAGGAAGAATTCGAGCGAGTTCTCAAGAACGAAAACCTGACCCTGAAATTGGATGACAAAACCATTGCCGGGAATTTTGAAAAATACGGCATCACCGCCCTCGACGATTTTTATTTCGAAATCGGCAAGGGCTCCCTTTCCGCGAAAGCCGCCGCCAACAGGCTTTCCGGAAAGACAGAAAAATTTGACGAAGAAGCCCTGCTCAGGCATTACAGCCCGGAAGAAGAAGCAAAGCGGAAGAAGCGCATTTCCAATGAATACGCCGTTTCCGTTGAAGGTTTGGAGAGAGCCCAAGTCCGGCTTGCCAGCTGCTGCTATCCGGTCTACGGGGACGAAATCGTCGGCTACGTCACCAAGGGCCGCGGCATCGTCGTCCACAGGCTCGAGTGCAACAATGTAAAGAGCTCGTCGGAAGAAAGGTTCATCAATGTTTTTTGGGACGAGGAAGGCGCCAAAAAACCTTTTGAAACATATATATCAATTCTTTCCTTTGACAGGAAGAACATTGTTGCGGAAATGATCAACATGCTCAACTCCTATCCGATCACCATCACTTCGATTTCTTCCGGAAAGAACAAAAACGGCGACCTTTTGACAAAAGTCAAAATGACGGTCGGCAATCTCGAAGTTTTGAATAATTCCATCACCAGTCTTTACAAGATCAGCGACATTTTTTCAGTCGAAAGAAAAATCAGATAGAAATATAAAAACCCGCTAGAAGCATTTTATCTATGCGGGCTTTGCATTTTTCAGGAGAAAGGAGCCAGACATGAGAGTAGTGATTCAGAGAGTGAGCAAGGCGAGCGTCAGCATCGACGGCAATGTTGTCGGAAAAATCGGTCCCGGCCTCTTGCTGCTGGTCGGTTTCACCCATGGGGACAGTTCCGCAGACATTGATTATCTGGTCCGGAAGATTGTGAACATGCGCATCTTTGAAGACGAGAACGGAAAGATGAACATTTCGCTCTTACAAAAAGGTTATCAAATCTTGAGCGTCTCCCAGTTCACTCTCTATGCGGACACCAGCGGCGGGAACAGGCCCGGCTTTTCCAACGCAGCGAAACCGGAAATTGCGACGCGACTATTTGATGAATTCAATCAAAAATTGAGAAACCAGGGAGTGGTTGTGGAAACGGGTGTCTTCGGCGCGGAGATGGAAGTAGAGCTCGTGAATGGCGGCCCGGTGACGATCATCATCGACAGCAAATGACCAAAAAACGTCAAGTAAGCGTTTTCCTTGAAACTTTGTCTTGTCTTTACATATAAATGATGATATAATGCTAAGCAATACGATAGTTTGGAGAATGTCATGAAACCTAACGTTTCTTTGATCGCTGAATTTTATTACTATTATTATTACTTTCCAAGAGGATGTCATGTTTAACACTCTTGGCTTTTTCCGTTGGAAAGTAAGCCGCTAGTAAAAAACGCGTGTTATTACATGACATCTATTACAAGCTAATAGATGGAAGGTAATAACGGCGATTAAATAAGAATCGATGTGTTATTACTAAGTTAATAACACATTTTTTTATTAAAAGGAGGAGTAAGTATGAAAAAAATTATTGGGTTTGTCTTTATGTTTGTATTCGGGATTGCTTTGAGCGGTTGCAACAAAAATGATCTGATTGAAATCGGCATCCTGCAATATGTTGAACATAATGCTCTTACGGAAGCCAGGAATGGTTTCATCGACGGGCTTAAGGAAGCCGGGTATGTGGACGGCGAAAACATCAACATCACCGTTTTG
>FZPS01000201.1_pt67 | contig 19897 bp, 22 predicted proteins | sample 1817821 | NCBI WGS metagenome assembly FZPS01 (sample SAMEA104158645, study PRJEB21678) | metagenome | place: Germany | collected 2015-04-21
TAGAGGGAATATCCCTTTATTCTTTACCAAAAGGCTTATTAAAGTGATTTAAATTTAAAAAATTGATATAGAGCCATTTTTAAAGCTAAAATCAAAATTCCAATCAAATAAACGGTTGATTTTTCAGTAGCTTCACTTACAGCAATGCGTAATGCATTTCGAAATTTTGCATGGGGGCAATCTTCATTCAATGAAGAAGTGCTAAAGAATGTCGAAATCTATTTACCTATTAACTCATACGATAAAATTGATTATACTTTTATAATAAATTTTATCAAGGCACAAGAGAAACTATCTATAAAAGGAATTGTCGATTGGAAAGACAAACTCATAGAATCAACAAAAAAATGTATATAAAAAATAGGGCTTCCAAATCGGAAGTCCTATTTTATTGAGTATGTTCTCTTAACTTTTAATATAACTTAGCTCCTGCTGGGATATGGTTATCTACCATAAGAAGATGAAGTTCTTCATCTTCTGAATCCTTAAGGTTGTTCACTGCTGAAAGTAACATACCACAAGATTCAATTCCCATCATAGCTCTAGGTGGAAGATTTGTAATCGCAATAAGTGTTTTTCCAACAAGTTCTTCTGGCTCATAAAATGAATGAATACCAGAAAGGATTGTTCTATCAACACCTGTACCATCATCAAGAGTGAACTGTAAAAGCTTCTTACTCTTAGGTACTGCTACGCACTCCTTAACCTTTACTGCTCTAAAATCTGACTTTGAGAATGTCTCAAAATCTACTGTCTCTTCAAATAAAGGCTCAATTTTTACATTTGAGAAATCAATCTTTTCAGATTCAGTCGCAACGCAGTCGCAATTTTCCTTTGCATTACTTGTTGATGCCTTATTTGCCTTCTTGTCAGTGTCTAAACTCTTCATCGTCGGGAACTTTTTCTAGTCAATCGCCGATTGGCGACTTTTGCGAGGTTTTCGCATCTTCCGTTTTCCCAACAACTAACCGTCTCGCACCTTTAAACACCTTTGAAAATATCAAAAACGGTGCAGTACACGGTGCACTTCTGCGTATTTGTTGCAGTATTACAAACACGATATCAGGACTTTCCTTCCTACCATGTTTAGTTATTTTTGTTACTAGAAGAAATCAATCTTCTTTGATAATTCCTCCATTGATTGCTGCTGTCTATTGAAGTTAACCTCCGTATAGATATCCAGCGTCGTCTCAATGTTCTTGTGACCCATAATTACCTGGATCACTTTGACATTAGTTTCATTCTCGCAAAGCCTTGAACAAAACGTGTGTCTAAGTTGATGAACTGAAAAGTGTGGAATGATTACCGGTTCTCTATGCTCTCTCTTCGCATCTATAATCTCCTTGGCATTGTATGCCTCAGATATTCTTGTGATTGCTGAATTGATACAATGTGGATTATGGAGATTTCCGTTTTTGTTACTAAATACAAATCCTGTCATTCCTTCCAATTCCACTACACAAAACCCTGTACGCTTTTGCAATTCATATTCGTTTTTCAAAGCATCATATACCGTATCCATCATAGGAATGTCACGAATACCTGCTTCTGTCTTTGGCTTCGATACTCCAAAACTGCTTGTGCCATTTCTAACATAATAGCTAACAGAATGATTAATGTTAATCTTACGGTTCTTAAAATCAACATCCTTCCAACGAAGTCCAATACATTCTCCAACTCTCATGCCGGTTCCAAGTAATGTTACAAAGAGAGGATACCAATGATAATATTCTGGCCAAAAGCGTATTGCATCTATAAAAGCCTTCTGCTGTTCCACCGTAAGGGCATGTCTAACACCCTTGTTCTTACCACTATTTTTCTTAATCTCTGCCATTACTCCTGATGTTGGATTTTTTCTAATCACATCATCTCTCACTGCCATCTCAAATATAGGATGCAAGATTGTGTGGATGTTATCCAGTGTGTTAATCGCCAGATTTTTCTCATTCAACAAATGATAATAATAAAACTTTACATCTGTGTACTTAATATCTGCGATTTTCTTAAATCCGAAATCTTCTCTCACAAACTTGTTGTACATATAGATATAATTGGAACGTGTTGTCTCTCGAAGATTGTACTTTGTTCCCATATACCTATCAAATGCCATATTAATTGTGGCGTGACCTCCGACGTAATAATCCAATCCATCCATCTGGTCTCGCATAAGCTGCTGTTCTTTTTCTCTCAGCTTAAATAAATCTTTTGAGTAAACGTATCTACGCTTACCGAATGGGTCTACATATGTGTAGATATACATCCCATCCTGCTTTCTTTGACTCTCACCTTTCAACAAAACTCTTCCGCGAGAATCCTTTCGCTGTTTAATTTTAGCCATTGGCTTTCTCTCCTTCCTAATTACTAGGAACGGAAAGAAGTTTACTAGTTATCCGAATGTGTCTCTTCTGCGTTATACAATAACTCTAATCCGGCTAACACGACCTGCGATATGGTCTGTTGATGTCGTTTGGCATACTGCTTAATCTTTTCATGCTCAGAAGGAGTCACACGAACGCCTAAGACACTTTTCTTAGGATCTTCACTTTGTGGTCTTCCTCCTTTGTTTTTCATAAGCACTGCTACCTCCGTTTCATCATACATTTATTATACAACATCTTATGTTTTTGTTCAACAATAACTTTAATTATTCGCTGTATAAATTTGCCATATCCGGTAAAAACTTTTTCGCCATTGACTCACATTCTCCTGGGATTCTAAACTGTGCTAAGTATCCTTCAAATATCTCTGTATTTACCAATACCTTATTACCCATCTTATAGGTTGCTCCTGCAATTCTCGCATGCTCTTGAAACTTATTCAAGCCCATACTATAGAGAACCATTCCCTCCTTATAGGTAACAAAATGTTTACGAATCTCCTTATTTGTTAAATCAACCTTTTTTTGCTGCATACTTTTTCCTCCTTTAATGTTGGAAGGAAAAATGTTTACTATACGATATGTCAGGTTACAACTCTTTATGTTACAACCTTAATCTATAATACTGCGAATATCAGGTTATGTCTAACACTATTTACTCTAGTTGTACATTGCAACCAAGTCCGGAGTAAACTTTCTTGCCATTCCTTCATACTCTCCCGGAATTCTAAACTGTTCCAGGTACGCATCAAAAATGTCTGTGTTAACAAGAATCTTATTACCCATCTTATAACTGGCACCTGCAATAGCGGTATGCTCTTTAATCAAATTCAAGCCCATGCTATAAAGCTCCATCGCTTCCTTATAGGTAACAAATTTCTTTCTCACCTGCGTATCCGCAAGATTATATTTTTTTCTTTCTTCCATGCGACTTCTCCTTTCCCAAAAGTATTCAAAGAACTCTTTCCGGCTCTTCTAACTACTATTTGGGTGGCAAAATCGCTAATTACTAAAATTTTTATAACTAAACTAATACAACACTATAACAACTAATAAAATCCAAGGCACGAATACCTTGGATTTATTAGATAACAATAATATCCATAAAACTAAGAAATTATGGAATCCTATTCCTTATTCTTATAAATATCTCTACCTATTCTAACTAAAGAAGTTCCTATCACTAATAGAATAAGCACTAAACTTTTAGAGTTGCCACTCATAATAGAAAAAATGCCATATATTAATGAAACAATCAAGATAATGACACCTATAATTTGTAATAAAAGTCCCATAATTCCTCCGTTTTATCAGATAGTCGTATGAATCATCACACGACCATCTGATGTTAATAATTAACCCTTAAGTGAATCTGCTAATGCCTGATCAGTCTCTTCCAGGGTCTGTGCAACTGCACTCAGCTGCTGACTAATTCCGTCTACTACTTCTGGGAACTGGGCCATAGTCTTTGCCATTTCTTCATATGTTAAGAAGAACTGGTCTTGAGCTGCACCATCCCAAGTACTTTCAAGGCGATTTACTTCAGAGCGTAAATACTCAAGAATTTCTCTGATTTCGCTTGCTTTGTTCCCAAAGTTAGTTGAAGCAGTTCTTAACTCCTCTGGTGTGATAGTAATACGTGCTGCCATATTTGTATCCTCCTTGTAATAATATTATATTAACACCGTAGTGTAAATACCTATATTGTGTTTACCAATCCACTTGCTTCTTCACACAATTTGTCGGGTTTTCGACACTTGTAAACTGAATAATCCACCACAAACCGCATAACTGCGGCTTTTTTTATGTCAAATTTTTAAAAAAATTTTGTTGTATATGTTGTACGCGGTTGTATTTTATGGTATAATAAGGTATGAAACTTAATTATGACAGAAAATCAAAAGACCCTACCTACTTCATTCAACTTGGAGTACGTAACGGTAAAAAGACAACTACAAAAAATGTAGCCCGAATTGGAAAGCATTCTGAACTTCTAAAGATTACCGATGACCCGCTCGCCTATGCAAAGGAACAGGTCAAAAAATACAATGAGGAGTATAAGAAAGAAAACAAGGTTTCTTTGGATATAAAAGTTGATTTTGCTGAAAAGATAAAGGCTACTGATTCACTCACGTCGAAAAGTACACAACTGAATATCGGATACTTCTTCCTACAACAGATTTATCATGAACTGGATATACATTCTTTTTTCAAAAATGTAACTTCCGATATGAAAATTGAGTTTGACCCCAATCTGGTAAATCGCTTCATGACGTATTCCAGAATTCTAAATCCGGATTCAAAACTTGGGACACACCAAAACCTCGCTCATTATTATGAACAGCCCGATTTTGATTATGTACATATTTTACGCACCATGGATATCATGAAGGAACACTATGAAGAATATATCAGCCACCTTTATGAGAAAAGCTGCAGCATTGTAAAGCGTGACACTTCTGTCTGCTTTTATGACTGCACGAATTATTATTTCGAAACGGAAACAGATGATGAAGATTATGTGGATGAAGTAACAGGGGAAATTATCAAAGGATTACGTAAATATGGCCCAAGCAAAGAGCATCGTCCAAACCCGCTCGTGGAAATGGGACTGTTTATGGACCGGGATGGAATTCCTCTTTCCATGTGCATCACATCTGGCTCAGATAATGAACAGACCACTGCAATCCCTTTGGAACAACAGCTTACTAAGATGTTCAAAGGGAAAAAATTCATCTATTGTGCAGATGCCGGTCTCGGTTCTTTTAACATCCGAAACTTTAACTCCATGGGTGGTCGTGCATTTATTGTAACACAGTCTATTAAAAAGCTGTCTAACCAGCTAAAGGAAGCAGTATTTAACGACTGTGATTACAGACTACTGTCAACAGATGAGTCGGTTACACTGGAACATATGAAAGATTTTGACCGGTTTGACAAAAAGAACGAGGGCTTATATAACGACAGGGCATATAAGATTCTTACTGCAGACAGAGCAATCGATACCGGTTTATACGAAGAAAAAGTTTGTAAAAGCGGAAAAGTGCGAAGCGTAAAATCCAAAGCAGTTTTAAAACAGAAAATCATTATCTCTTTCTCCAGAAAAATGATGGAATATCAACGATACATCCGCAACCGCCAGATTGAAAGAGCAAAAAAATTACTTAAAAATCTGGATCCGGAAACATATAAAAAGGGACCTCATGATGTTACACGTTTTATTAAACGTACTTCATCCACAAAATCCGGCGAAAAGATAAGTGACCGTTATGAAATTGACCAGAGTGTCATTGATGAGGAAGAAAAATATGATGGATTTTACGCAGTTGCCACAAATCTTGATGATAGTGCAAAGGATATTATTGAGATTAGTAGCAACCGATACAAAATCGAAGACTGCTTCCGGGTTATGAAATCAAACTTCTCTGCAAGACCTGTATATCATCAAAAACGCGACCGGATTATAGCACATTTTATGATCTGCTATACTGCCCTTCTCATATACCGGATTCTGGAGAAGAAACTAAACCTGAACAAAACGCATTTTACAATTGATAATGTAATAGAAACATTGAACAGTATGGAAATAGCAAACATTGAAGATATGTGTTATATGTCAACCTATACAAGTTCTCAAGTTTGCACTGCACTAAATGCGATTATAGACCTGGGATTAAATAAAAAATACTATCAGCCGAAGGAACTGAATAAAAAAATTAAAAAAATTTCAAAGTAACATTTCCATACAACATTAAAAAAATGCAAAAAGAGGCAAAAAACCAGTAAAATCAATGGTTTAGAGCCTCTTTGTTTTTCTTTAAGTGTCGAAGATGGGATATTAACACCGTAGTGTAAATACCTATATTGTGTTTACCAATCCACTTGCTTCTTCACACAATTTGTCATAGTCATTTTTTGCCTCTACAAGACATTCCTTTAAGTGCTTAATTACTTGTATTCTTTTATTAATATTGCTTTTCCAAGATGAATCAAAATTATCAAAAAAAGTTTCACTAGCTTTTGTTTTCCAACCAGACTTTTTTAAGACTTCTATAGCATCCTCAGCTTCTTTAATGGCACTATTTATATCTTCGATTGCCGTCTCGTAATTGCTTATTGTTCTAGATATCTCATCTGTATCCACTTTGAATTTCGCCATACTATCGCCTCCTACATAATAATATTTTCTAATTTCGGATTGCGTCTCAATGCCTCACTTCTGTCCGCTTCATATTCTGACATCTTACCTAATTCCTTATTAATTTCTGCTCTTATAAGTAACGCCTCTGGTGCATCCTCTGAAATTGCCAATATATAATCAACCATTTCATATGCTCTTTCAAAATCTTTAATCTCTTTATAACTTAACGCTCTGTAAATATATAAATCAATCATTCCTGGATTCTTAGAACATGCTGTCCTTAATTCCTTAATTGCATTATTAAATTTTTCATCAGCATTTAATCCAGATTTTTTCAGCGCTAATGCATTAAAAAACAATGCGGTATAGTAATATACACTTCCTGACTTTGCAACAATAGTTCTCTCTGTTGCTTTAATTGCCATATCATATTTTTCAAGAGAAAAATACACGTTTGTCAACATAAAGTTAAGTTCTTCATCAAAATAATTACTCAACGCTTGTTCGGAAATAGAAATTGCTTCATCAAGCCTTTCCTGCTTTAATAATAATTGCACCTTGATTTTAGCAAAATCGACTGAATTATTGGTTTCAAAAAAATTCTTATCTAACAATTCTTCTGCTTCTCTATACTTTTTAGAATCCTCTAAGAATCTTACCAAATCCAACTTAAATCCCGGATCATCAGGAAACATGTTAATCGCTTTATCCAATACTTCTTTTGCATCCGCTTTGTTGCCTAATTCCATTAAAATTGCAAATTTGTAATGATACCCTTCGAACTTATCTGGAAAAAGTTCAATCATAGAATCTGCAATTGATAAAGCTTCAGAATATTGTTCTAATTCAACATATATATCTAATTTTTTTAGCCATGCAGCCGCAAAGTATTTATCCATCTGGATTGCCTTATTATAATTAACCACTGCTGTTTCTACATCACCTAAATCTTCATATGCTGAACCTAGATTCATATATATATATGGATTTTTATATCCTAATGATATTGCTTTAGCATAATTTTGCTTTCCTTCATCCATATTTTCTTCTAATAATGCAATATTTCCCAAATGAAAATATATTTCTCCATTAGCTTTATCTATCATTTGAGCTCTTTTTAAAGATTTCTTTGCTTCTTCAAACCTATCCATCATCACATATGATTCTGTTAAATTAAGATATGTCTGAAACAGCATTGGATCCTCTTTCTCGGCTTTTAAGTAAAACTGTATTGCTTCTTCATATTTATCCATAGAATATAATACACGCCCCTGTTGATTATATTCCTCTGCCTGTGTAATCTCATGTTCAATATTACTCATCTTGTATCATCCTTTCTATTCCCTCATACGAATTAGGAATTCTTACCATTGTTATATTTTTCTTTTCAAGGAGACGTCCATTGTTTATTATCTCCATAGATATTTCTCCTGTAACGCAATAATATCTCCGAGTTACTTTTACGGATACAATACTATCAACTTGAAAAATATATCTCTCCTCTACACCTCCGAGTGAAGGACATATTCTTTCCTTTATCATATTATAGTAGAGCTTTTTTTTACTAATTTTCAACTCGCTATCTACTAATAATCTTTTCTTACCAATTTTCACTATGGTTAGTATTGGGAATCCAGCAATTGAGCAAATCAAATATCCACAAACTACTGCTGACAATTCATCTGGTATTGAAAAAGTATTGGCTGGTAAAATTAGCACGAGCACTATAAATAAAAAACCTATTATAAAAAAAGCTTGTCCTATAGTATAATATATTGCATAACCCTCATTAAAACGCTTTTTATTAAATTGTAGTTTCTCCATTATACCCCTCCTGATGGTACCGCAATAATATCATTATAGAACTCTTTGACTTCCTTTGTTGTTTTTGTAAATGGATTAAAGTTTCCATCCTTAAACAAATTAAAATATTTCGAAGTAACCTTAAATGTCTTTTTAACTCCAACACCAAAGTTTTTAATTTTTATAATAGTTTTTGCTCCGTCCATACAAGATTTTAATTTTATTTTTGTAACACCATGCAATTTATAACCTAATTTTACAACATCTTTTTGTTGCACCTTTTTAAATTTTAATTGATGTCTTAATGCTTTTCCAAGCGTTTCTTTATTAAAATGTGAACCTAATTTAATTTTCTTCCTATTTCCATTGAATAAAGATTTTATTTTTATCTTATCTAGTTTTAGATCCTTTAACATCTGTTTACCAGCTTTATAGAAAGAAAAACCGATTGCACATATCGACAGCCCAGTATGTAACACACCCATTGCACCTTCAAAAAAGTCTGTACCAAGTTTATTATCTACTTGCCTGCCAACCCACATAAAAGCATCTTTTCCACCTTTTTGAGATAGTCGCTCTGCCTCTGCCACATTACCTTCTCCATAATACTGATATGCGGCTGCACAATCATAAATCAAATCACACGCAGCATCAACTGCAAAAAAGACACCTACCGCTAACGCCAATCCACCGGTTCCGATACATGCAACGACTGCCGATACAACCAATACCACATCAACAACGATATTTATCCAGTATTTATTATCTTCATACCATTGTTTTATATCATCACATACATCTGATACACCTTCGCATACCCATTCAAATGCGTCCCCAATACCTTCACAAATAGACGCCCAAACTGACTTGCTCTTTTTACCTATTCCAGTACGTTTTTTAAAAGACTTCGTATCTTTCTTTATTCTTGACGCTACTTTTTTATCAGTTTCTCTTACATTATCTACAAGTGCATCTACCTTTTTATTTAAATTGTCTAATTTGGATACCTTGCTTTGCAGTTGTTGATACTTTTTCTTCATATAATAGGCACAATTTGAGCAATTATTTGTATTACTCGGTATATTTCTAGCTCTATTTTCAATATTCTCATAATCATCAACTCTTTTATTTAGTGCACTTTTTGCACTTTTAATTGACTTTTTAAAACTAGATTCCATACCATAATCTAGAGTTAACGTACTCATAACCGTTCACCTCCTATTTCTTTTTCTCGGCTTCAATTGCCGCACATACATTATTTATCTCTGCTTGACAACACGATTTCGCATTAATAATATAACTATCATTACCTTGATACGGTTCCTTTAGCGCCACAATCTTACTTACCAATGTACTACATTCAGAAGACTTTATTAAATCTGAAAAATCATCTGCCACAGCCTGAATGGCATTATTGATTGTTGTTATATGTGATCCATCATCTCCTAAATCAGTTCTAATATTACATAGTTTATTTAACTTTTGGTTATTTGTCATTGTACGCACCTCACTTTACTGTATTTTCGCTCATAACTTTTCCAGATTCAGTATCCCAATCAACATACGAGTCTTTAATTGCTTGTAAATCGTCTCTAATAGCTTTTAAATTTTCAGTTTCATCTTTAATTGCTGTTTTTAGTTGTGTATAAGCGTCTTTAAATGCGTCCTTCCCTCTTGTGTCAAGTAGTTGACAACATTTTCTTAAACTTTTTTCTTCCATTTCATTATATCAGCTTTTGACAGATAATCTACCAAAACTGATACAATCTTCCTCAATCCTTAGTTGCTTCTGCCCTTGAACTTCCATCTTAATTCTATGGTCTTGTCCGCATAAACCACTATCTTTTCAAGCAGTGCATCCAGTAACTCATCCGTAATCTCTGCCACTTCTGAATTACCCTCTAAGAACTTTAAGCCACTGTTATCCGATGGCTTCTGGTTCTCCAGTAAAAATACCGCTTCCTTCTGCGCCTCAATCTTTTCCTTAATACCGGAAATCATTACTTCGTAAGATTCCTTCTGCATCAGATAGGTTTCCTTGTCTGTAAGTCCCTTGACATAAGATTCATAAGCAGTTTGAAGCTCCAGTTCCAATCTTCTAAGTGTGTCTTCCGCCATATTAAGGCGTTGCTTTGCCCCACGAATACGCTCATTCTGCTGTTCCTTTTCCTTTTCTAAAAGACACTTAATCTTTGCAAGCCCCGATATGTGTTTGGACAGTTCCCCTTTTATGATACTGTCCAAATCCGCCACAAGCACTCTGTGAACACAGTTATTTTTCTTTCTGTAATTAACCTCACAGTTAAAAATTCTTTTGCCCAGACGATCCATATGATAAATCATGTTCCTTCCACAACAGTCACAAACTACCCTTCCGGTATAAACTGATGCCCTTTTCCCTTTTGGAGTAAAAGCTTCCGGCACCTTTCCCTTCATCGCCTGTACCTGCTCATACATCTCTCTTGATACAATTGCCTCGTGATGGTTCGGTATTCTCTTCCACTCATCCGGCGGTAACATCTGTTTTCTTTTGGAACCCACCTCTTTTACACGGGATTTTCCATAAACAAAAGTACCAATGTACATCTCATTATTCAGAATGGAATTTACCTTATAATCCGTCCACAGGGGCAAATCGCCCTTGGTGTACATATTTGCATATGTCCCCTTCCGTCTGTGGTATGCCGCCGGAGTATCAATTCCCTCATTATTTAACATTCTGACAATGCCTGCAATGCTCTCCCCGCCTGTGCGAAGGGTAAATATACGCTTCACAATGGCGGCAGCCTCCTCATCCACCAAAAGCTCATAAGCATTATCCTTGGATTTCAGATAGCCGAAAGGGGCACAGATTCCGATAAACATTCCTTTATCTTTTCTTGCCATAACTGCCGTTGATACCTTCTGGGACAAGTCCTTGCTGTAAAAATCATACAGAAGGGATTTAAACTGCACATCAATGTCAGCGATACCTCCCACAAAATCTTTACTGTCATAATTGTCGTTAATGGCAATAAAGCGGATTCCCATAAAAGGAAATATCTGCTCTATATACTTCCCTGTTTCCAGATAGTTTCGTGCAAACCGGGACATATCCTTAACAATGATACAGTCCACCCTCTGCTCCTTTACCATTTCAAGAAGCTCCTGCATTCCCGGACGGTTCATGTTGGTGCCGGAATATCCGTCATCACACTTCTCCATTACATTCATGGTGCGTAAATCCTCATGGTTACTGATATACTCCCTGATTATTCTGCGCTGGCTGGTAATACTGTTACTTTCATCCGCATTCACATCATCCTCCAAGGACAATCTTAAATACATAACAAGATTAGACATCACTCCTGCCTCCTTCATTCCATTTGGTTCTTCTCGGATACTGAAATACATCCGTGTATCCTGCTTTTGTATGCCCGAAACAGTACTTTATCTCCATACACCTCTGTGGTGTGAGTACAATCTCCGAAATCAGCATACGGATAAGCTCCGGTGTTAATACAGATTTTTCCTTTACGGATAAAAGGGCATTTACAAACTGCTTCTGTTCCTTTTTATTCCTAAGAAAACTTCTGTAATCTTTCTCAGCCTGCAAAAGCTTTTTCTCAAGGTTCTTTACTGCCTCTGCCTGTTTTTCGTTGGTAAGCTGTAACTCTTCCCTTGTGATTTCGCCTTTGACATAACTGCCATAGGTAAGACTGCCATCATATTCCAGACATTCTTTTTGCTTCTTTAAATCCTCTATCCTTTCCTGTAATTTTGTATCCACAGGCTGTAAGCTCTGCTCCAGAGTATTCATAAGCTTCTTTTTATCCGGTGCAAGCTCCCTTACTGCCTTCTGCACCGATGCAAACACCAGTAAATCCAGCTGTTCCTCGGAAATCATTACCTTACTTTTCCCTTCACGCTCCTCTACTTGAAGGTGTCCGTGTCTGCAACGGTAATAATACTGTCTTACATCACCATTTTCAGAATAAATAATGGCTGATTCCCTTGGCATATCCTCACCACATACGGAACATTTGAGAATACCTTTATACTTATCTTCCGTTAAAGGCAAATCCTCTCTGGCTGCAAAGGATTTTTTCTCCTTTTTCTTATCCACCACACTTCTGACCTCATCAAACAGTTCTTTGGATATAATCGGTTCATGGGCATTCTCGTGAACAATCCATTCTTCCTTTGATACCCTCTGCTTATCCAGTCCCTGATACAGACATCTCTTTGTCTTGCCCTGATAAAGTGTACCGATATAAGCTTCATTGGAAAGAATCTGTGATATGGTTCCGTTCTTCCATTCACTTAAGGGCTCGCCATCCAAAACAGTTGCAAGCCCTGTCTGCCTGTATCCTTCCGGTGTTCTGACCCCTGACCGTGTAAGAACATCAGCAATGGCACGATGGCTCATACCTTCCTTTGCCATCTGAAATATTTTTCTTACAATATCTGCCGCAGGCTCATCAATTACAAGCTGATACCCATTATCATTCTTAATCCTGTCATAACCATACGGCGCACTTCCAAGTACACTTCCCCGCTCCATACAGCTTTCAAAAGCAGTGGTGATACGCTTTGACACATCCTTTGCATACATGTCATTCACAAGGTTCATCAACGATATCCCAAGTCCCTTGTTTCCATTACAGTCCTCCACAGTATCGAAATGGTCATTTACGGAAATAAATCTCACACCTAAGAAAGGTAGAATTGTTTCTATGTAATTACCTGTCTCCAGATAATCACGACCAAATCGGGACAAATCCTTTACAATAATGCAGTTAATTCTCCCTGCCTTCACATCATCCATCATCCGTACAAAATCCGGTCTGGTAAAAGTAGTTCCCGACACACCCCGGTCAAAATATTTCTGATACTGTGACAGCTCCGGCTTATCCTTTATGAAATTCTCCATAATCATAAACTGGCTCTCTATGGAATCACTTTTACAGCCATCCTTTTCCACGGAAAGTCTTGCATAAAGTGCCACACTGTACTGCTTTCCGGTTGATGCCAAAGGCATTGTATTATCCATATCTGTTGTACCATTACGCTCTGCGATTGCATTATATCTTTCCGGTTTTCTTGCCATTGCTACGATACCTCCTTCAAAGGTGCTGTCTCCAATTCACCCTTAATCAATTCCACAGCCTTCACCATCTCATTCCTGTACTTAAACACAATCTCAACTATCTTTCCCTCATACACCAGAATCTTGTCTATCAAAGAAATCAAAAGCATACGGTCCAGCTTCTCTATCTCCATATTTTCACGAAATTCATCCAGCCACTGTCCGGCTGCAATGCCGTTTTCATAAATGGATTTCACAGTTGCCTCCTGCACCTTAATCGCCTGTGCAATCTCAGAAAGCTTGTTACTGTAAATCTCACGGTAGCGGTTAAACTGCTCCTGCGTAATAAGCTTCTCCTGCAAATCTGCATACAGGGATGTCTTCATGGCACTGTATTCCTGCTCCTTTTCCCTTAGCTTTGCAATCTCCTTATCACGGTTTAAGGCTTCCTCGAAATGAATCTGCTTCTCGTCTAAAATAGCCAACAGCTTCTTTGTATCCGTAAGCTGTTTCACATACTTTTTCACTTCCCCAAGCACAATCTCGTTTAATACATCCACCTTGATACTGTGACGGGTGCACTCCCTGCCTCTGTTATAACCGGAGCAGATATAATACTCATTCACGGTATCCTTATACTTCACCTTACGGCTGACCATCCCCCTGCCACAGTCTCCGCAAAAGACAAGTCCGGCATAAAGCTTCGGCTCCGTCATGGCTTTTTCTGCTCTGGTATCCCTTTTTAACAGTTCCTGCACCGCCTTAAAATCCGCTTCCGCTATGATAGGTGTATGGTTGTGCTCCACCCTGACCCATGCAGATTTGGGCTTTTCAATGGTCTTTTTTACCTTGTAACTTACCTTTTCACGCTTGCCCTGCTCCAGTACCCCGATATAAATCTCGTTGGAAAGAATGCGTAAAACTGCTTTCGGTGTCCACTTTGCCTCCGGGTTACGCTGAAAGCTGGTCTTGTATCTGGCACCACTTGCTTTCTTATACTCCGCCGGGGAAAGCGTTCCCCTTTCATTAAGCTTCTGTGCAATGGAGTTTGCACTAAGTCCCATCAGCTTCCAAGCAAAAATATCCTGCACTACCCTTGCCGCTTCTTCATCCGGCACAATTTTATTCTTATCCTGCTCATCCTTACGATATCCATAGCATACAAAAGCACCGATATACTCCCCATTCATCCGTTTTGCCTGCTGGTTACTGCGGGATTTTATGGAAATATCCCTGCAATAGCTTTCATTGACAAAGTTTTTCACAGGTACAATCATATATTTGTCACTGCTGTTTGCCGTAAGACTGTCATAGTGGTCATTAATTGCAATGAACCTGACATTCTTCTTTGGAAAATAATTCTGGATATAATTGCCTGCACCAATGGATTCCCTTCCCAGTCTGGATAAATCCTTTACGATAATGCAGTCAATCTCGCCCTTTTCCACCATGGCAATCATTTCCTGAAAAGCAGGTCTTTCATAATCGGTTCCTGTATAACCATCATCACAGACCTCTTTTACCAGTTCCACATCAGATAGCCCTCGCACAAAATTTTCAATCATCATACGCTGGCTTTTGATACTGTTACTTTCGTCCAAGCCTCCACGCTTATCCTCATCCTCCCTTGAAAGACGAAGATAGGCACAGGCACGGTATATCTTATCATTCATACAATCAAATCCTTTCCCGGTGGCAGCAAATGTGCCACCGTTTTCTTAATCTTTTGTACTATTCAGCCATGCAGGAATCATAAGACAAAGATAAGCGTGAGAGCTTGCTCGCCAAGCGTTCTTTGACTCATGATTCCTATATGGCGCTTAGCCATAATGAGTAAAAGAGAAGCTTCTTTCGAGGCGACATATGCGAAGCATATGCTTTTACGAATGTTCATGGCTGAATAGTTACAATCTCTAATATTTCAGCGAAGCAACCCTGTCGATATAGGCTGACAATAAGTCCGTGATACTCTCACCCGTATCCGAAAATGTGCTGACCACCTTGTATTCTCCATACTTTGTAGTGTTCATATCTCCGGCAATCTTACAGCCTTTTATATCTTCTGTTGCCTCACTGACAGCTTGTTGTTCCATCAGTTTGTCCATCTATCTAACTTCCTCCGTGTTCACATAATAAATTCTCACGAAATGCACTTCGATTTTGCTTCGCTCATCTCAGTCGTGACATTCGTCACATACCGTTAAAAATACTTCCGTCTGCCTGTGCAAGCACGGCATCCTTCACTATTTTTACCGCTGCATTTCTCATTGTTAACACGCAAAAAGACCGCCTTCATGGCATCAGAGTCTTCCTGCGTATACATCTTTAGAAACTCACATAAAGGCTTCTTAAAATGTACTGCTCCAAAACAGATAACGGGTATCTGCTTCTTTTACTCTGTCTGCCATGAAAAGCGGTCACTTAATCAAATGTGCTTCTTAATTTTCTCTTGCACTCACTATTGCTTTACATTCAAACTTATTCAGTTGTCCGGTTGCATAAATCCGACACTCGGCTGGCTGGGCTCCCTGTCGGCTCCGGTAATCCGGTATTATCAGTTACGGTATCTTTTTTATGGTGGAAGATTCAACCACCTGCAACCTGTGAGTCAGATTATACATTAAAATCTCCCGGCTGGCAATCCATATTTTTGCCATTTGAAACCTAAAAAGAATTTATGAGATTCCTGCAAAAGTAAAACCTCAAAGAGATGGATTACAAATTAGCTCTAAATAGTAAAAATAAGATTCCTCCGGTTTGGGCGGTAACGCACTCCTCGTCCGTCTGGCTGTGCCCTGACCTTAATGCCACTTTCTCACACTCACTGAATGAAAGTAAAAGATTTAAATTCCCATGTTCCGTAAGGTAAAAGGCAAAAGTATCCTAGGGAAATTCATTTAATTTTTGCATCTTACCTTACGAAACATCTGTGAAAAGGAAGTTTGCTGTTCACCTTATGAAGAATGTTACCATTGCAGGTAACCTTACAGCCACTGTGCCAGTCTGTCACAGCCTGCGTGGGCCTCTTCTGCTCAAGATCCTCTCCCACCCTTTACGGAAGTGTCATTATGTTTTCGCTCGTCCGGTTGTCTGCCGGAGTCCTGGCGTAAGTTTGTTGTTCTTCATAAGCAGCTATTCAGTTGTTTAACGATAATTATTATTTAATTTTCTATTTTCGTTTTTGATTATAGTTGACTTTTTTCTAAATTTCAACTAATATTGTTATAAATCGTATTGATAATCGCTAATCTATTTTTAACCGGATAACGATTTTCGCTAAACTCAAAATGAGAATTTATATAGAGAAAGGCTGATATTATGGGCATTTATGAGAATTTTAAAACAATAAAAGATACACTTGGATATGCGGGCTTTTCCACAGAAGAGATTATTGCAAAGGGACATTTATCTGAAACTTCCATTGCACAGATAGATAAAAAGATGGAAGAAGCATACTCCGTGCTGTGCCACTTCCCAATCGGATATACCTATGACGAAAACAAAACATCCTACTACCGGATTGCTTTAAGCGAACAGTTTCAGGTATTAAAGGAATACCCTGCCGGAACAAGCATTTTAGATTTCATTGCACTGGAAACAGAGGACATTGTTGCATATATGAAAAATATGTCCGAAAACATCACTTTAATGATTAAACAGAAGGCTTCCGCACCGGATGCAGACGGAATTATCCGATTTGATTTTACAGACATAACCAAAACAGCCGTAGACTCCACACTGGCAGCACTCCACAACGATAACTTTTTTCTATTCCTCGTAAACTGCTGTTTCCTTCAGTATGTAACGGAGCTGTTTGTCTATAACTTTTATCCGTTCATTGCACTGGAGCATTATAAAAAAATCTTAGGGGATGCATTTTATTATGATGAAGATACCGACATTCTGATGCCGGAAGAAGACGGTGGTTTATATGACATTGCAGAATTTATTAACTACGGCATACGCATGACAGCTGCATTTTTAGATTACCAGAAAGATTTATTGCAGAGCGATTTTGATATGCTTCTTATGAAAGACAAGCTGTTTGCAGAATATGATACCTTACAGTACCTCTACCTCATGGAATCCAAGGACAATATGCGTGACACCTATACCAGCACAAGCTTCAATACCCACCTTATGCCTGTCGGTGTTCATGCATTTAACCACTTGGATGTGGTAAATAAAATCATTGATGAAAATATGCCCGTCCGTGAAGTCTACGACATTAACTCCGTGCAGGACTGGTTCCGCTATGAATTTATGTATCTTGCCAAGGGAAATGTACTGTACAAGCAGTGCAAGAACTGTGGCAGATTCTTTATCCCTTCCGGTAGATCCGACAGCGAATACTGTGAACGTATTGATAACGCCAGTGGCAAAACCTGCAAGGAAGTCGGCGCCATCAACACCTTTGCCAAAAAGCACGAAAATGACGAAATCCATCAGGCGTACACAAAAGCATACCGCCGGATGGACTCCAGAAAACGTACTATGTATATTTCCAAGAAAGAATTTACCGAATGGAGCAAAACTGCCCGTGAGAAACGTAAGCTGTGCGAAGATGGGCAAATTTCCCTTGAGGAATTTCAGGCTTGGCTAGATGAGAGTAAATGTAGGTAAATTTCCTTACTAAAAACTAGGCGGACCATAATAGTCCGCCTCAGACTGTAGACAAAGTCCGAGGCATTAGCCTCGGATTTTCCTTCTAAAAGAGCTGAAAATCCTATTGTTTTCGGGATTTTTTGGCTCTTTTATGGTATAATGGAAGCATCAAAGAAAGGCGGGATGCTTCTATGATGACTCAGAATGCAGACAAGAAAAGGGAACAGATTCAGATGTTCTGTATGGATGACATGGTTCCACAGGACCATCTTTTACGGATTATTGATAAAGCCATTGACTGGAACTTCATCTACGACCTGGTAGTAGATAAGTACAGTCCGGATAACGGTCGTCCCAGCATGGATCCTGTTATGCTGATAAAGCTTCCATTCATTCAATATCTCTACGGCATCCGAAGTATGCGCCAGACAGTGAAGGAAATCGAAGTAAATGTAGCTTACCGGTGGTTCCTTGGGCTGGAAATGATGGACAAGGTTCCACACTTTTCTACCTTTGGCAAAAACTATACCCGCCGTTTTAAAGACACTGACCTCTTTGAGCAGATATTTTCACATATACTGCAGGAGTGTTATAAATTCAAACTGATAGACCCCAGCGAAGTTTTTGTAGACGCAACCCATGTAAAAGCAAGGGCGAACAATAAAAAGATGCAGAAACGCATTGCTCATGAAGAAGCATTGTTTTTTGAGGATTTACTGAAAAAGGAAATCAACGAAGACCGTGAAGCACATGGGAAACGTCCGTTGAAAGAAAAAGACGATAATGACGATAACACACCATCCGGCGGAACCGGTGGCAAGGAAGAGAAAACAATCAAAGCAAGTACCTCTGACCCGGAAAGCGGGTGGTTCCGCAAGGGGGAGCACAAAAATGTATTTGCTTATGCAGTACAGACAGCCTGTGATAAAAACGGCTGGATTCTTGGTTACAGCGTTCATCCCGGAAATCATCATGACAGCAGAACCTTCAAGACCCTATATGACAAGATAAAAGATATTGGAATAGAAACCATGATAATGGATTCAGGATATAAAACTCCCGGTATTGCAAAGCTTTTGATTGATGACGGAATCAGACCACTTATGCCTTACAAGCGTCCTATGACGAAGGAAGGATTTTTCAAAAAGTATGAGTATGCTTATGATGAGTACTATGACTGCTATATTTGTCCTAATAATAAGGTGCTGGCCTATAGCACAACCAATCGTGACGGATATCGGGAATACAAGAGCTGCGGTGCAGTATGTGCAAGCTGCCCTCATTTGGCACAGTGTACCCTAAGCAAAGACCATGTCAAAGTTGTAACCCGTCACGTTTGGGAGCCATACATGGAGATATGCGAAGATATTCGCCAGACGCTGGGAATGAAAGATTTATATTCCCTAAGGAAAGAAACCATAGAACGAATCTTTGGAACAGCTAAAGAAAACCATGGATTCCGCTATACGCAGATGTTTGGAAAAGCCCGGATGGAAATGAAGGTCGGGCTTACCTTTGCTTGTATGAATCTGAAAAAACTGGCGAAGATTAAAGCAAAAAGGGGACTTCTAGAGAAACAAGCATTGCAAAATTTTTCTATTCTGGACGCAATTCGACTGTTAAAAGAAAAATGGCTCTGGTGCATGCGCACCAGAGCCGCTTTGTCTACAGTCTGAGGCGGACCATAATAGTCCGCCTAATCTTATTAAGTGTTTTTAAAAGAGTTGCATTGCATCCGATTGCCTTTTGTAAAATATACTGAAGCATATTTAATTAAAACACATTCTGACAGCTATTCTTTTTATTTAACATCAATATTATCGCCATTAATATATATACGATAATATTCACCGACATTAAAAATATATCGCCCATCATCAATCTCATATGTTATACCAAACAA
>FZPS01000009.1_pt31 | contig 19892 bp, 21 predicted proteins | sample 1817821 | NCBI WGS metagenome assembly FZPS01 (sample SAMEA104158645, study PRJEB21678) | metagenome | place: Germany | collected 2015-04-21
ACCGCGCCATTCTACCTATTCCAATATTTCCACTCGCCGATGCAGTCATCGCTGATTGGACTCGGACGATCGACGACAGCTATGGTCAACAATATTGTTCCCAGGTGCATCGGGCTCGCTTTGATTTATCCCCTCGCGGTAACCATGGGCTGGGGTATTTATGGTGTTGCAGCGGCATCGAATCTAGCTGTAGTGCTGGAAACAGTTCTACACTACCTGGCTCTCCGGCACAGGATAGGTCCCTGTTTTCAATTTGCGGAAGCGGGTAAAATAATAGCCATCGGAGCTGCCGCCGCCTGCTTCAGTAAGTTTACTTATGACACGATCATAATGTATCAGGTATCGAAGTCAACAGCAGCCGTCTGGTCTGCCGCAGTGCTGCTGCTGATCTATTTTGCCCTGATTTTCATCACTAACACTCTGCGCTGGAGCGCAGTCTGGGTTACTTTTAAACGGAGATAGAATAAAATGGGGGCACAGGAAGGAGTTCCGAGGCATACAGCGAAGTGTATGCAGACAACTTTTTGGAGGTGCACTGATTGAGTTTAGAACAAAAAGCGATTGAGCTTGCCCAAATGCTGAAAGAAACAGAAGAATTTAAAGCGCTGACATCAGCTCAAACCAGAGTGAAGCTTGACCCGATTGCCGAGGATTTAGTAAGACAGCTGCAGCAGAGCCAGCAGGAGCTTTACATCATGCAGATGGAAGGCCGGGAACCAACTATGGAGCAAATTCAGCAGATCCAGCTTTTAGAAACGAAAGTTAAATCCAACCTGACATTAACTAACTTTGTCAAAGCCCAGGAAGCTTTCGGTCAGAAAATGAATGAAGTTAACGAAACAATAACCAAGGAATTGTTCAGCTAGCATAAAGAAGGACTGCCGTTTAGACCGACAGTCCTTTTTTCTTGCTAATTAGCAGCTGCAGCCGTAATTGTCACGGTATCCTGATAAATGCCGCTGGGGATCTGATACCAAGTATTCTGCGCTTCACCATTAGGGCTGAAGATTGCGCTTAAATCTACTGTGTGCTGACCCTGGTTTAAGGCAGACAGGGATTTCTTAATAGTAGTTGCAGAATTAGCTCCCGCTTGGATTTCGATATCACCAAGTTTGTACCAAACAAGTTTGTTTAGTTCTTCCACAGTGTCTCCAAATGAATTAAGGGGCCTAAAACCAACGGATTGCAGCGTCAGGACTAGATCATGATTCGCAGCGATAGTGATTGGAATCGACTGCACTCTTTTTCCAAAACCAGTATCATCACTAAAATCAATCTTAAGCTCAAGCTCGTTCGCTTCGCTTAGTATTTGCGCGAATGCTTCCACATGCACCTCTACTTTTACCACAGCCTTTAGATTTTCCGAAGCACTTGCACCAACACCTACAATGAGCAGTATAACTAGGGGCAGAATCAGCTTTTTCACTCGCATTGCCTCCTTATTCCCGACTACTCAATTACTAACTCTCGCTCAAAGCTCAATTCCTCGTTATTATCGAGCAGGATCGATAATTGTGCTAGATATCTTCCCGCTTCTAAACCGGATGCAAGACCTTCCACTGTGCTGGACCGAAGCGGCAGAATGTTTGCACTGCCTTCTGGCAGGGCCAGCTCAGCTCTAGCAATAAACTCACCGGCATCGTTGTAAATTACCAAAGTGACTTCTGGATTGAGAGGCACATTCCCGGTATTGGCTAAGTCCAGAGAAATTAGGTGCAGATCATCTTCATAAAGGGCTGAGCCGAGACTCCGCACTTCTAGATTATATTCATGCTCACCGCCCACAAGTACGGAGACAGGAATAGAGATCAGACCAAGGAAATCTTCTGTTTCAGCATCAAAGGCAGCCACGGCCAGTACACCATGGTAGCTGGCAGTCTCCGCATCCCGAGGAACCGCTGTCGTAACCACAATCCGCCGATTGCCTCTAGGCGGCAGGACAATTTCTTCAGCATTGCTGAGCTGAATCCATTCGATCAGGGAATAGGGATAGTCCCGCTCCACCTCCTCCAAACCGACAACCACCTTAATCGACCGTCCCAACTCGTTACTTACAAGCAGCGGCTGACTGCGCCTGCCGCCGGCATTAAGCTCCAGCGCGATTTGGTCAAGATCAAAGGACACTGCACCCAAATCGTCATCATCCGAAAAAACAAAATCCCCTGGGGCAATTACCATGTTCTCGGTTTTGATGATCTGACCGGTATCACCATAGCGGATAAACATTCTAATGTTGTATTCACCCGGTTCCAGCCTCTTGGTCACTGGGCCCAAAAATTCTACCACAGCTCCGGGGAAAATTCGAACTGATTCTAATCCGGATTCCAGTCCTGTCAAGCTGGTAAGAGGTATGCGCTCCACCAGGCGCCGTTCAGAATCGCGAATCGCCGCTTCGCCGGTAACTAAATAGTCCCACTGGGATGAGTTGTGGATCAAGCCCCTGATTACTGGCTGTCCTGTTTCATCGGCTGCCAGATCAAATTCAACCAGCTCCGCGGTACGCCGAAGGCCGGGCCGATCAACGCGAATGTTGAGGCGGACAGCGTAGCGCACTCTAAACGTAATGCCTGACTGGACCATGGGTACCTGCGGCTCGACCATGATCACAGCAGTGTGGGAGCCTCCAGCAGAAAACGGTACTCTTACTGTACCGGAAACTTTAGCCTCGCTGCCCGGATAGACGTTAACCACGGTCTGATCCAGGGAAATCCAGCTCAAAGCCGGAAAGATCTCAGGATCACCGGGGTGGTACTCCAAACTGCCGTCAACCAACTGCACCGGCTGATACAAAGACAGGTGCACTACTTCTGCCGCTGTACCGGGACTGAGAACGAGCTCAAACTGCCCCACATCACCAGGTTTAAGATCAAGATCAATAACCAATGGCCTAACGCCGACTGCCGCAGCCCCAGCAGAAATAATTGCTAAAGACACTACCACTGCCATCACCATCAGAAACAGCCTTTTACTCAGCATAGACAGGACCTCCATCTTTTAACTATTTGGCTCTAGCACGAAATGAATCACACCCGTGTAAACCCCAGCGCGGTGCTCCCAACCAAGCTCAACCGCTACCTCTAGTTCAAAAATCTCGCTGGAATAACCTGACCCTTCAATTGTAAAACTGCTGCCGGATTTTCTCAGAATTTGCCCAGCGTCACCTTTAACCGAAATAGATATCTGATCCGGCTTAATCATAAACTCCTGATCACTATTACCGTCATCCTTTAACCCAGGTGTCGAAACGCCTAATTTCCAGTTGGGATGATTAGCGTCGACCACCAAGCGCAAGGATTGATCCCGATTATGGTAGACAGCGGGACCACTGTCTGCGTTTATGATCACTTTACTGCCGCTCTCCACGCCCAACGCTTGATAGGGTGCGATCTCCACAATGATTTCAATACTTGGTCCAGTGCCATTAACTGGCACCAGCCAGCCTGTATAAACGCCGGCAGGACCCCACGCCCCAGGCAGGAGCTGCAGTTTAACAAACTGTTCAGCCCCGCTTAGAGTGAACATAGCGCCATTACCCATTTTGCGCGGATTCAAGTCACCATCTATCTGGACGCGAAAATTACTGGGAGAGATGGTGTGTCCGTTAGGACTTATTAGTTCTGTCAGGTAATAACTGACCGAGCTGCTCTGCTGCGAGACATTTTCAGTCCGTTTAAAGTAAATCTCTACTTCATCCACCGGGTCACTTCCCGTTGGTTTCATTGCCAGCTCCAATCTAACTACCGGCAGATCTGCTTGATATAGATACTCCGCTTGAACTGCAGTTCCCAGCAGCATCAAACAGAGGAGCAATACCGCCGCACAACAACATCGCAGTAGCTTTCCCATAAGTGGTCCTCCTCAAACCTTCTAAAAGGAAAAACGCAAACCAAATGCCACGGCATTAATTCCTGCGCGATTAAACCTAACAGCCGCAACAGCGTCTGCACTCTCATCTACCGCGCAGGCTAGCTCAACCTCATGGTCTAGGTTAGCTTGAGCGAGATGGCCAAGATATCGAACACTCCACTCCGCTGCCTGATATGCGATCTCCCAGATCAGGCGGGGGTTAAGCCGAAAATCCAGTCCTACCAGATCAAATTCTACTGGCAGCACCTGCAATCCCAGAGTGATGCGGGAATAGTCAATCGCATCAGCCATACCTAACTGCAGCACCGGCTGCTCTTGACCTTGTTTAGCTAGCTGAACGATAAATCCCAGTTCCCGGTCGACTCCCAGTTTTGAGCCAACAAGAAAATACCAGTCATCGCGAAACCCTAGACCGCCGTATAGCTCGTTCAGGTCCGTTACCGGCAGATTAAGGGCTAAATCAAAGCCTAGCTCTGTCTCACTGAAACTGCCTAACACCACTATTTCCGCCCGCTGCTTGGACTGGGCAGGCTCAGCTGCAAACAGCAGACCCAGCTGCGACAGATCACCCATAGGCACTACCGCAGCGTCTTTTGGCAGCATCTCCGCTGTCAGAAGGGAAGCAGCTGCGTAGAGGGCAAAATATTGAACATCCGATCCTTTTTGGCCGTTCACCCGGCGAGTAACAACCGCCAGAGGTGCGCTTGGCTTTTCCAGCAGCTGAGCTGTAATATCTGCCCCGGCTGTATAGCCCGCCAGATCTATAAACTCTAAATCAACTTCAGTCTCGATCCACTGGTTATACGTATCGATCCGAACCGGTGTTAAAGTAAGGTCAAGCAAGAAATTAGGAGCTTCTTCCGATTTAGTGAAGTGCTTTTCGTTTAGGCTGATAGTTAGGGGCTGTTCCGCCATGGTTACCATCCAAGCGCTGTACAAAAAGCGTGAGTCGGAATGGTCCGCTGTTCCACCAAGAATGCTGGCAAATCCGAACTGGTCTTTAAAACCTGTTGTTAAGAGTTCCTGGTCAAACACCAGCTCCCAGCTTCCCTCACCTGCATGTTCCGCATCAGCTGTGAATTCAGACTGAAAGCTGTGATCAACCACCGCCGACTGGTCCTGATCCAAAGCGACGAAATAGAATTCATAACCGATCAGAGGTCCGGACGCCAGAGCCGGCACCCCGAACAGCACAATTATAACTGCAGCTAAGAAAAGTTTCTTCACCTAAAAACCCCCTGTTTCCAGAATGGTAGGTGTAACGAAAATCAGCAGCTCTTTATCTCGAGTCCGCTCAATATCACTGCGGAAGAACCAGCGGATCAGGGGAATATCACCAAGGATCGGGACTTTACGGCTGTAATCGCCGCTGTCCTGCATGCTCATCCCCACCAGCATAGCTGTTTGCCTATCCTGAACTTTAATGGTTGTGGATACCGATGACTGCTTAACAATGATATCCGGTTTCGCTTCGTTGACAAAGTGACTCATTTCCGGAGCAATAGTGAGCATAATCTCATCATCGCCGACGATGCGGGGAGTAACCTTGAGACTGACACCCACATCAATCCGCTCCACCCGGGAAATGTTATCGCCGGCTGCCGAAAGCATCACAATCTGCCGATCGCCAATAAAAAGCTCAGCGCTGCTTCCTTCAGCCACAACAATCTTTGGATCAGCGTGAACCTTGGCTTCTTGGTTCTGCTCTGCCAGCTTTAACTGGGATAAAAGCGTGCCGTAAACGTCAAGGACCAAGGAAAGGGCACTACCGTCAAAATCCAAACTTCCTGTCCAGTCGTCGTTTTTGCTCTGTCCAGCCTGCATTGAGTAGCTGAACATTTTCGAGCCAAAATCCTTGAAGAAATCGGTGGAAACCTCGGTAACAATCACTTGGATCTCGATCTGCTGCTGCGGCTGATCTACAGCCTGAATCAGGTTCTTAATGCGCTCAAGCTCCGCCGGGGGCGCGGAGATTGTTACTATCCTGCTGTCATAACCCGCCTGCACATATGGGGATAAGAAAGCGGGCAGAGCAGCGATAATCTGATCACTGGTTGCGTGGCGCAGGCGGACTACCTCCGTATCAACTAACTCGCTGAAAGTAGTGCTGCGGGGATCGGGCAGTCCCACGAAATAAAAATCATCAATTATTTTAAAAGCAAAACCGCCTCCGATTAAAATCATCCTGAGAGCTTTTTCCAGCGGAACATCCTGCAGATCCGCTGTTACCACTCCGCTTACTGTCGCATCAGGAATAATGTTTATTCCTGTCTGCAGTGAGATCTCACTCAGCGCTTCCCTAAGATCAGTGTCAAACAAAAACAAATTCACCAGAGGCTCCTCTGCAGCAACTGATACTACAGCACTTACCAGTAGAACCAGGGTTAGGCCCAGCAATGCTGCCTGTTTTCTCATGCGGCTTCTCCTCCACTCCAATTTTGTGAATTCCTCTTTGCTAAATATAGCAAAGAGTCCTCAAAAAAAACTAAAAAAGACACCTAATCGAATTAACGATCAGGTGTCTTCCTTCTCTTTAATTTTTAAAATACCGGCACAACACTTCCTCCATAAGTAGAGAGAATAAATTCTCTTACTACATCGCTCTTAAGAGCGTCGGCCACTTTCTTCAGGGTCGGATTATCCACATCTCCCGCTCTAACAGCTAAGATGTTAGCATAAGGAGAGTCAGCTCCTTCTAAGTAAAGCGCATCTTTAGTGGGAACCAGATCAGCCAGCAGCGCATAGTTGCCGTTAATTACCGCCGCTGTAGTGGCATCGAGCGTTCTGGGCAGCTGAGCTGCTTCGATCTCGCGGAAATTAAGTCCCAGCTTGTTCTCAGTGATATCGAAGATGGTTGGGGTAATGCCAGCTTTAGGATCTACTTTAATCAATCCTGCGCTCTGGAGCAGCAGCAGTGCTCGACCGCCATTAGTTGGATCATTAGGAATAGCAATCGTTGCTTTTTGAGGTAGTTCTTCCAGGCTGGAAACCTGCCGGCTGTAAAGCCCCAAGGGCTCGATATGAATTTCAGCAAGAGCCGCTAACTCCAAACCGTGATCTCTGCTGAATCCTTCCAGATAAGGTGTATGCTGGAAGAAGTTTGCATCAATCTCACCATCTGCTAAAGCCAGGTTTGGCAGTACATAGTCGGTAAACTCAATAATCTCCAGAGTGATTCCCTGCTCTGCCAACAGCGGCACAATTTGGAGCAGAATGTCTCCATGGGGTACCGGAGATGCACCAATCCGGACAACTTCCTGCGCATAAACCCCACTGCTTCCCAATACCAACAGCAGCACTAACAGCAAACCTAATTTTCTTGTCATTGTTATTCTCCTTTCTGTCCTGTTTATTTGTATTTTTTCTTACCTTCTTGCAAGTCTCCTAGCCAGCAGATTGCCCAGCGCCTGCAGCACCTGAACCAACACCACTAGGATAATAACGGTGTAGAGAATAATATCAACACGATAGCGCTGATATCCAAATCTAATAGCAATATCCCCCAGCCCACCGCCACCAACTGTCCCAGCCATGGCCGAGTAACCAATCAGATTAACGGCGGTCAAGGTAAAGCCCAGGACAAGTCCGGGCAGGGATTCCGGCAGCAGCACTTTATAAACAATCTGCCAGGGTGAAGCGCCCATTGCCTGCGCCGCTTCCACCACACCTGGATCCACTTCTTTGAGTGTACTTTCCACTACCCGCGCTACAAATGGTATCGCAGCCACCGTCAGCGGGACAATTGTCGCCGTCGTCCCAATATAGGTGCCGAGCAGAAACTTGGTGAGGGGAATGATTGCGACTAAAAGGATAATAAAAGGAATGGAGCGCCCGATGTTGATAATTGTACTCAGGATTCGGTTGATCACCTTATTTTCCAGAATATGGCCATCATCAGTAATCACCAACAGCACCCCCAGCGGCAGGCCGAGAATCTGCGCAGCCACTACTGACACTCCGACCATGTACAAGGTTTCACCAGCAGCCTGCCAGAGCACCCGCAGAATGATCGATTTATCCATTGGTGATCACCTCCATCTCCACATCCAAATTTTTGATATACCCTAATGCGCCTTGGATTTGATCCGGCTCCCCGCTGATATCCAACAGCAGCATGCCGAAGGGAATATCTTTGATTTGATCGATTTTTCCAAAGAGAATGTTAGCCTCAACTTCATACTGGCGTAAAAGCGCTGAGATCACCGGCTCGTGAGTCAAGCTCCCAATGAAATTCAGCTTGACTAGAACGCGGCGATTATCGGCGTGGGTTTTGATCCGCTCAAGCAGCTCTTCCGGTATCTGCGCATCGATGCTGCCCTGAATCAGCCGCTTGGTGGAACTGCTCTTCGGTCTGGTAAAGACATCCACTACCGGTCCGGTTTCCACTATTTTACCCTGATCAATTACGGCCACATAGTCGCAAATGGCTTGAATAACCGCCATTTCATGGGTAATCAGCACAATTGTTAAACCCATCTCTTCATTAATCTTCTTTAACAGCTGCAGCACCGACAGAGTTGTCTCCGGATCCAGGGCTGAGGTTGCCTCATCGCTGAGGAGCACATTAGGCGCGTTCGCCAAGGCTCTGGCAATCCCCACCCGCTGCTTTTGTCCGCCGCTTAACTGGTGGGGGTAAGCATCACCTTTATCTGCTAACCCTACTAAATCAAGCAGCTCATGCACCCGTGTTTTGATTTCTGCTTTGTTAAGGCCTGCCAATTCCAAGGGAAAAGCAATATTCCCTGCCGCAGTCCGGGATGATAATAGATTAAAATGCTGAAAAATCATGCCGATCTTTTTCCGCTTCTCCCGCAGCTCCCCAGGAAGCAGCTGATTTACATTTACTCCATCAACTATTACCTGACCGCTGTCGGGAGTTTCCAGTCCATTGATACAGCGGATCAACGTCGATTTCCCTGCACCGCTCAACCCAATGATTCCGTAAACAACCCCTTTGGGAACTTTAAGACTCACATTATCCAAAGCGACTACATCAGTTTCTCCCCGAAACACCTTTGAAACGCCTCTTAACTCAATCAATCTCCCACCCCCATCAGCTCAACCGCTCCAACAAAAAAACCTCTTCGATAAGAAGAGGTTAACTGCACAACACAGATATGCAAATATCCTCCCCTTATCTTTCTGGATATTGTTCCAGCAGGAATTAGCACCTTGCAGCAGCTGCTGCCGGTTGCCGGGTTTCATTGGGCCAGTCCCTCCACCTCTCTGGATAAGAGCAGTAAAATCTATTGATTTTTGTAGTTAGATATTAGTATACGCGTTGACCAATCTTCTGTCAAGAGATAAATTTACACTTTTCGATAAAAAAGAGCCCCTCTAGGAGTCTCCAATCGTAATTTGCAGCTCAATAGTGTGAATTCCGTAATCCGGCTGTCTAAACGCTGATGGTTCTATTTTAAAATCAAAACTGAACTCATAGCAGCCCAGATCTCCGCTGAGAACTGCGTGACTGATGTTTTTCCAATCACCGCGGGGATCACCGCTCTGCTTAACAGCTATGAGAAAACCTAAGTTGTTCATTGGTTCTAATATCGCTGTCCAGGGGCTGTTGCTGCAGATTCTAATCCTACCCCGCTCCTGTAAAATCAGGGGTTGATCCTTCTCTGCCCCCTCCCAGGGATAGCTGAAATCCAGTTGAATTGGCTCTAAGATGGTAAGCTCCTGAACCACAGGAATCGTAATCCTCACTTCAAATGATGCTTCGTCAAGCACAAGTGCCTGGGCACCACCGCTTAAAAACAGCAGTAAACCGAGAATAAAAGCGACACCAATATTTAGCTTCATTTTTTCTCCTCCCTCTCGAAAAGTACGGGAAGCCAGTCTCAATTGTCGCTTTTATTCTACTATTAATACATTTTGTTGGCAAGGGCTTTGGCTCTTATTTCCAGTGGCTGCGCAGCCTGCGGTTCTCCGGGATCAAGAACCCGAAAACTGAGGGTAGATGCGGGAATATATGCCTCTAACATCTTTTTGAGTCTGGCTGCCACCACTTCCGCACCGCGATGGTCAGTCGTTGGAAGGAGAATGATAATCTGGCGGTCAGACCATCGGCAGGCCAGATCACCCCCACGGAGAGTTTTTTGGAGCAGCTCTAAAGCCCGTTCCAACAGGCTTTTCCCTTCTCTGGGCAGAGTAACCATAATTAATGTATAGGGCTGACCTTCCTGTTCAGATCGGATTTGTCCCAGTTTCAAAATCGTACTCAATGAATTTGAGTCCCGCGGCAGAGTTTGAGAGCGTTCACCTTCACTAAGCCCCATCACCAATTGTCTAGTCTCAGAACTGGGACTGATTGCTAAATCTTCCTGCATTGCTTTTTCGCAAGCTTTATACTGGATCACCGCATCGGCGTGATGGCCAACTGCAATCAAACAGCGGATAATCAAACAATGGAGTTTTTCCCGCGATTGGTCAAATTCCAGAGCCTGCCTGCAGACTTTGACTGCACTCTGGTAATCTTTGCGGCAGGACACCAGCAGCTCCGCCGTGCGGACCGCCAGATCCAAATACATCTCGCGCAGATTTTCTCGAGTAATCGTAGTCCACTCTTCATAAAGATCTTCCTCCAGAAAATCACCCCGATACAGCTGATACGCCTCCAGGCAGAGCTGCAGCGACGCCTCAGGATTTCTCTCTTCCAGCTCGATGCTCTGGCGGACTTTATTTTTAAAATCCGCTAAATCAACATAGTACCCTTGCTCCGGAGCAAACCAGTACAATCCGTTAGCGTGATTAATTCCCTTGTATTCGCCGCTCCGCCAGCCTCCCGGAAAAAGGCTCCGCCTTAAATTATACAAAGTGGTGTGGAAATTATGGGTAGCGCAGGTAATGTCACTGTCAGCCCACAACAGATCAATAATGCTGTCGCGGGGTACTTTTTTACCAGGACAGTGAGCCAAATACTTAAACAGAGTCAGGGCTTTGCGGGATTTCCAGTTCTTGACCGGAATCGGCTGACCATTTACTTCCAGCTGAAAAGAACCAAGCATCTTCACAGTAATCATGCAACCAACCCCTGCAATGAGCTGATGATCACTGTTATTATTTATAACATGCTGCCCCATTTTCCTGCAGATATTTTCCTATCTTTATGAATATTCACTACATTATTCGAGTAAAACCGTTAAAAAAGGACTTGTCCCAAAGATGACAAGTCCGCAAAGTACAATCCAGCATAAAATCCTAGATAAGTCCTATTTCCGATTTCCGTTTGCTTCCAGCAGCATATGCAAAAAGTCCGCAGGCAGATTAAACTTCTGATTGTTCAGCCAGAGCTCCTGAAGTTCAAAATCTGTGTGGTGGTTATTGGCTTTAAAATTGTCCACTTCCCGGCGGATCCGCTCCATTTTGCTGTCCAGTTGGGCAACAGCATCGGCTGCGGTCCGCAGCTCATCCACGAGCGGTTGTGGGATTTCATAGTTATACTTGTAGTTTAATTTGTGCTCTAAGCTGGCCCAGAAATCCATAGCAATCGTGCGAATCTGGATTTCAGCCCATACATTCTCGGTTCCTTCTGACGTAAACACGGGTACCTTCACAATCAGATGCAGGCTGCGGTATCCGTTTGGTTTTGGATTCGTAATATAATCTCTGCATTCTTCTACATGGAGTCCCGCCTGCTTCTGGAGCATTTCACTGATCCGATAGATGTCCGAGACAAAGGAACAGACGATCCGCACCCCGGCGATATCGCGGATATTTTCCTTTATTGACGGCAGTGTCAGCTCTACTTTTTTGCGCATCGCTTTTTGAAGAATGCTCTCCGGGCTTTTAACCCGACTGGTTACATGCTCGATCGGATTATAGTCGTGAATGAAATGAAACTCCTGTTTAAGAATTTCAATCTTAGTCGTCAGCTCATCTACAGCAAATTTATACATCATCATAAACCGCACAATTTCCTGTTTCAACCGCTCTAACTCTTGCAGGTGCATTTTGGTTGCAGCTCCTTCCTCATCGACCGGCCAGTTTACGCTCCTGGATCAGCCGTTTGGTAAAGCTGTAAGTGTGGGTAGCAATCACTTTGACAATGGCGTACGCTGGAACACCGAGAATTACGGCGCCAATACCTCCCAAACTCCCGGCTGTCAGCAGCACCACGATAATAGTGACCGGGTGAATGTTCAGCTTTCTGCCTAACACCAAGGGAGCAATTAAGTGATTTTCCAAGTAATTAGCTATTACCATAATCACAACAACTTCTAAAGCTTTCAGCGGTGACATAAACAGCGCCACAATCACACCCGGAATGGTTCCCAGCACCGGACCAAAATACGGAATAATATTGGTGATCACAGCTATCGCCGCCAAGAGCAGGGCGTAATCAAGACCGATGATCAAATAGCCAATATATACTACGCCTCCGATGAACAGACTGATAATCACCATCCCCTGAATATATGAGCGGATGGTGTGATTCATCTCTGACAGCACTGTCTTCGCTTCCCCTTGATATTGTTCCGGAAAGAAACTGACGATCTTGGGGGTCAAACTGGAACCTTCTTTTAGCATATAGAATAAAAGCAGAGGAATTGTTAAACTGACAATCACAAAGTTCGCTACAGATCCGATGAAGGTCCAGATATTCTGGGAGATGGTCGCAATCAGACCATCCACCAGTTTTACATAATCGATAGTACTCAAATTCTGGAAAAACTCAAATTCCTCGAACTCCGCGAAGAAGGTGGACTCCTGAAACTCCTGCAGGCGGCGGTTAAACTCTGTCAAAAACCGCGGCAGATTAGTAATCAACCCGGTCAGCTGCCGCTGGAGAATCGGCGACAGGTAGAGAATCGCGAATAAAATCAGGAGAATGAACACAACGAAAATCATTAGAATCGCAATTGTGCGGGGAATCTTAAACTGCTCCAGCCAATCCACGACAGATATCGTTAGATAGTAAAGGACACCTGCTACTAGGAAGGGAAAGAAAATTGTTTTGATCAGAACTTCAATAGGATGGAAAATATAACCGATATACTGCAGGACCCAGATGATCAGGAAAATCATCAATATCCACAGCGTGATTTGGAAAGCCTTCGACTTATACAGCATCTAATTCTCCCCCTTCTCATGGTAGTGCTTAAATAATTCCAAGACTAACTGCCATAACCGCCATTCCTGCAATCAGACCGTAAATTGCAGTGTGATGGAAACCATACTTTTCAGCCGTCGGCAGGAGTTCATCAAGGGAAATATAGACCATAATGCCGGCAACCATCGCAAAAACGATGCCAAACATCACATCATTGATAAATCTCATCAGCACAAAATAACCTACAATCGCGCCCAACGGCTCTGATAATCCTGATAAAAAGGAGTAAAGGAACGCCCGCTTCTTACTGCCGGTAGCGTAGTAAATCGGGACTGAAACAGCAATTCCCTCGGGAATATTATGAATTGCAATCGCAATCGCGATGCTCACACCTAAAGCCGGATCTTGAATCGCACTGATAAAAGTCGCAATTCCCTCAGGAAAGTTATGGATAGCAATGGCCAGGGCCGAAAACAAACCCATCCGCAAGAGCTGCTGTTCCTCTGCCTCAACTGCGGCGTCCTCAGTCATTTCGGTCACATCGCGAATTTCATGAGGGTTTTCGCCGCTTGGCACAAACCGGTCAATCAGCGCGATCACTAAAATGCCGCCGAAAAAAGCAAGCAGTGTTGCCCAATAGCCTTTACTATCACCATATACGGCGCTGAGAGAATCATTAGCTTTGGCAAAAATCTCCACGAAAGATACATAAATCATTACACCGGCAGAAAACCCGAGCGCGCCTGATAAGAACTTTTTATCTGTTTGTTTCGTGTAAAAAGCAAGTGCGCTGCCGATACCGGTTGACAATCCAGCAAGAAGCGTGACCGCAAATGCAAAGAGAATATTCCCAGCTGTAATCTCCATGTTACTCTCCCCCTCTCCCTTACCCAGCATACTGAATGAGTAAAAACAGGTAACTAATTAGTTACCTGTGCAGCATTAAGCTAAGGCAGCGTGAGCTTCCTTGAGATATTCAATAATCGTTAAGTTCTGCGGGCAAAGTGATTCGCAGTTCTCACATTCAATGCACTGCCCAGCATCGGTTCCATCCTGAATTAAGCGGCTGTACTGCCTTCTGCCATCTTCAAACGTATTGTATACACTAGCATGATTATAAATGCTGAAGATCCGCGGAATGTTAACGCCCTGGGGACACGGCAGGCAGTAGCGGCAGTCGGTGCATTTAACCTTAATGCGGTTATTGTAGATCTGCTTCACCTGGTCAACCAATGCCATTTCTTCATCACTTAAAGAGCTCGGTAAAGCATCGTTTAAAGTCCTGATATTCTCCTGTACCTCACTCATTGTACCCATACCGCTTAAAATGACCTTAACTTCAGGGAAATTGCCTAACCAGCGGAATGCCCATTCGGCCGGAGTCCGCTTCTCTGGAGCCTGGTCCCAAACTGCTTGAATCTCTTCGGGAACATTTCTAACCAGTCTGCCGCCCCGCAGCGGTTCCATAATCACAACTGCCAAGCCCTTTTCAGCAGCATAGCGCAGTCCTTCTACACCTGCCTGATACTCTTCATCCATGTAGTTCAGCTGGATTTGGCAGAAATCCCAGTCATAGGCATCAACAATTTCCTTAAACACATCCAGTTCATCGTGGAAAGAGAAACCGGCATATTTAATCCGACCATCAGCCTTAGCCTGATCTAAGAATGATAATATATCATACTTTAGAACTCTGTCCTTCCAACTGCCCTTATTAAGAGCGTGGAGGAGATACATATCAATTTGGTCTGTCTGCAGCTTCTCCAGCTGCTCATTAAGGAGGCGGTCCCGGTCTGCTTCCGATTCCACCAGCCATACCGGCAGTTTAGTCGCTACATATACTTTTTCGCGATAGCCATCTGCTAAGGCTTTACCGACTAAAACTTCACTCTTGCCGCCGTGGTAGTTGTAGGCGGTATCAATATAGTTAACACCGTTATCAATAGCGTAGCGGATCATCTCCACCGATTTCTCAAGATCAATATTGCCTACCTCGCTGCCAGGATCCGGGTCAGCAACTGTCGGCAGTCTCATACAGCCAAATCCTAACAGTGAAACATCGATATCAATTTTGCCAAATCTTCTGCGCTGCAAATTACCACATCCTTTAAATCTGATTATCCTTATCCAAAGGATATACTACGCCGAAACTCCATTTAAATCCTGCTGCAGCGCTGAAACTCCTAGAATATGAGCATCCACAACCCAACGGCGATCAAAAGCCCGCCGGAAATACTTTGAATGATGCGGTAGTGGTTTTTGATCCAATCGACCGCTCCCTTAAGATGATCCCAAAGCAGAGCAGTCAGGATAAAGGGAATCGCCAGACCGAGAGAAAAAACTAACAGCAGCCCCATCCCCTGATACATTGTCGCTAAATTGGCCGCAAACAAAAGCGCAGTCCCTAAAAATGCAGTTAAGCAGGGCGTCCAGCTGAAGGCGAAGGCAGCTCCAAACAGAATACTTGCACCAAAATTTACCGGACGCGCTGATCGGGAAAAACCGCGGGATCGGTTCAAAAACGACACACCAAAAAGCCCCAAGTAATTGAGGCCGAATAAAACCACCACAGCACCTGCCGCTTTCTGCAGCCAAAACCGGTAGGCACTTAAAATTCCGCCCAATCCGGATGCGGTGGCACCCAAGATAACAAACACAATGGTAAAGCCGAGCACAAAGCCCAGCGTACTTCTCAGCAGCTTGAACTTACCCGGCTCGGATTCATTCCCAGTTAGATACAGCAGATATACTGGAAGCAGCGGCAGAATGCAGGGGGACACAAATGCCATCAGACCTTCGACAAAAGTCAAACCCACCATGGACAGCGTGATCTCAGGCAGCATTTGGCCCAGCATTATTCAACCGCTCCTATCATTTGCAGCACTGTTTCAAAATCGACAGGTCCCAGAACCGCCGAAACGAGCCTGCCTTCCCGATCGATCACAACTGTCGCTGGCAGTCCAGGTACCCCGAAGATATAATTACCCACAATGGAATAGTCATCATACAAATTGACCAGATCATAACCTTGTTCTGTTAAGTATTGATCGCCGCTCTCTCTGGTTTCCCGTGTCCCGTCGATTTGGTTGACCAACAGCAGATGGGCGGCTTTAGTTCCTTGGAGATAATCGTGGAGTTTCTGCAGCTCATCCATCTCCATGCGGCAGTATGGACACCAGGTAGCCCAGAAATTCAGGACCACGATTTCACCAGCATAATCCGACAGGGATACAACCTCACCCTGATTGGATTCCAAGGAAAAATCAGGCACTACCGACCGTTCCTGAGCCAAGACCCCTGCTCCAATTAGAAGCAGCCCAATACAGACAGCCAAAAGCAAGATTCTGGTTTTTTTCAGCAAGATGCTCCCTCCACTGTTTAAAATTTACATAGCAAGTAATTATGTTTACGCATACTTATCAGTATTATTTGATTTAAAGCGCATATTTCCTGCTATAATTTCGTCTCCATCTAAGTAAAAAACAGTGTGGTACATCTGGTGCGGAACCAGGTAAGCATTAAATCCGATCCGCAGATTGACATTGGGATAGACTGTGTAAGCGTTCACTGTACCGCTTGAACCTACCTTTATATTCGTAGCTGATCCTGTTTCGCAGCCCAACACCTTGGCACTGACCTGCTTACCAGCGCTTAGAAATCCGCCGCGCACTCGCCATTAAGCCTAATGGAATCACCGGCTCTTAGAGTAGAATTGTAAGCCAGCTCACCCGTAACTTCGATGCTGCCGGTGGCACTGATTTCGCTGTTTTGGCAGTAGTCAACCCGCACATCTGCGCGGTTATCAATCTCTGCTTTGATTTCTTCCTGCAGATATGCCAGCTCATCGCGGAGTTCCTCAATTTGGCGGTAGGACTTCAAGTCCAAATCCAGTCCCAAAAGATTGAGCGCATCGGAAGTTCCTACATCAGCAAGACTTAGACGAATTCGATAAAACTCTTTTAGATCCCTAGCTAAAGGACTAAATTTCAAGTCCAGCAGCAGCTTAATCAGATACTCCTCACCATACACAGCAGTACTGGTACTTTGGTAATAGGTTTCCAGCTGCTGGCAGCCCTTCACCAAATTGGGCAGCTGGGGCAGAATGCGATTTACCAGTGCACTCATTTTCAGATAGCTGGTGCGATCTCCGCCAGCCCGAATTCTTGTGCCAATCACTTTTTTGTGGATAACTACATCAGATCCGGCGGTTATCTCGGCATGATAAACATTTCCTTTTATTTCCACTCTACCGCCAGCGAAAATCTTGAGGCCATCACTTACATCACCAAACACCATCACATCACCGTTAAAGTCAATGTGACCAGTGTTAATATTCACATCGCCTTCAACTACAACCATGGGTATTACAACTAAGCGGGAATTATGACCGACTAAGTGGGGCCGGCCGTCAATAGTGGCGACAGCAATCCGTCCATCATCAATGAGCTGAACTCCTTCACCGACATTAAACACTTTGTTTTTCGGCTCAGGCGGCGTTATTTCTTCGTTAAAGATAGTTCTGCCGGGCTTGCCTAGTCTTGGTGGAGTCCAGCGTGCCAGAACTGTGCCCGCCTCAACTGAATTGATTGCGCCTTTGTAGTAAAAATCTACTGAATTGTTCTCATCGGTTGCGGGAGGAATCCGCTCTTTAAAACTAAATGTGTATTCAACTTTGCCATCCACCGGCGGCACAGCGGCTTGACCTTTGGCAATCACAACTTCCTTATCCTCGCCGCACCTACACGCCTCAACTACATTTTCCTGAATAATCGTAACTTTTATTCCGAGCTGCTTGATCTTCTGATAAACCAGTTCCGGCTGCAGTGGGGCTGGTTGAATCGTCCCGAACTTCTCTCCCCTCACAACCAAGCGCTGACTGGGAGGGCTGTCTTTTAACTTGTAAACACTGCCCGACTGAAAACTAGTAATCAGCACCGCTTCCGACTTATCCGGTGAGATTTTGATTTCAAAATTACTGACAGGATTCTCATTCGTTGGAATGATTTGAAGCAGGCTCTCGTCAAAAACTACTGTTGGTTCCTTGCCAACTGATTGTCGTAATAAACAATCACATTCCGTCCCGGTGAGACCACCGGCCACTTTCCGTTTCCTTTCGGCTTCGTTACCTGAACTACGCCATTTTTCACCGCAATAGTGCCGTCTAGATCGAAATCAAGCAATGTTTTCCAATTCGCCTGACTATTTACCCTTTAATTGAATCAATTTACTTTGTTCAAATCAGCGTTGTTTCCACTCCTGTCCTGTGATATAGTTAAAGAGTATGGCACATAAACTTTAATCGCAGAGGAGATCAGAAATGTCGAAAGTTGTTGCAATTATCTTGTTTGCGCTCACCTACATTTGTTTGCTGAGCCTCCCCAAATACCGGGCCTATGTGGCACTGGTTTCAGCTGCCCTGTTCGTAGCCCTCGGCTTTGTGCCGATTGGAGAAGTCTTCGCTACAGTGGACTGGAACGTAATCATGATGATTGCCGGTACAATGGGAACAGTGGCTTTATTTATTGAGTCTAAAATGCCAGCGCGGCTGGCTGATATGCTGATTGAACGAACACCCAATGTCAAGTGGGCAGTAATTGTCCTATCTTTATTTGCAAGCCTAATTTCCGCTTTTGTAGACAATGTAGCCACAGTGCTGATGGTGGCACCGGTAGCTCTTACGATTGCCGGCAAACTGGGTATATCACCGGTTAACAGCATCATCGCCATCTCGATCGCCTCTAATCTGCAGGGCGCAGCTACTCTTGTAGGCGATACTACCTCCATCCTGCTGGGGGGACATGCCGACATGAATTTTCTGGATTTCTTTTTCTTCCAGGGCAAGCCCGGCCTGTTCTGGATTGTGCAGGTTGGCATGATTGTATCTACGCTGGTACTGTTATGGGTACTCAGAAAAGACACAAAACCGATAGTACCAGTGGGAAGAACCAAAGTAACCAATTTCTTCCCTACTTATCTGCTGGTGGGCACTGTTGTACTGCTAATTATTGCATCTTTTATCCCTAATACTCCAAAGACAATTAACGGCATTATCTGCATCAGCCTGTTTGTAGTTGGACTGATTGAAAATCTAGTGCGGACAAAATCAACGGATATGCTGACTACAGCTCTAGCTGAAATCGACTATTTTACACTGCTGCTGTTGGCAGGACTGTTTGTAGTTATCGGCGGAATCACCAACGCTGGAGTTGTCACTGATATCAGTACACTGTTTGTAAAGCTGAGCGGCGATAATCTCTTCCTGATTTTCACCCTGATCGTTTGGGCATCAGTGCTGTTCTCAGCATTTATCGATAACATTCCCTATGTAGCAACCATGCTGCCTGTTACCGGCCAAATCGCTGCGATAATGGGTATCGAACCTTATATTCTCTACTTTGGTCTGTTAGTGGGTGCCACTTTAGGCGGCAACCTGACTCCGATCGGAGCTTCAGCAAATATTACTGGACTCGGGATCCTAAGAAGAGAAGGATATGAAGTATCAGCCGGTCACTTTATGAAAATCTCAGTGCCCTTTACTCTGGCAGCAGTAGTAACTGGATACATTCTAGTGTGGGTGCTGTGGAGCTAAATCTCTTATGCAAAAAACGCTAGATCGCATATGATCTAGCGTTTTTTATTAGTCTTAAACTACTTTGCTGCATCAGCCTTAGCTGCCTCAAAAGCTGCGATCAGCTCGCTTTTCACCTTATCTACCTTTTCTTTCGCAACGACAAATTCCACCACGCCTTCGATCCGCGCTGCGTATAAAACCCGGCTGTAAGGCAGCAGCTCCACTGTAACAGGGGCAAGGTCTTCCCCGTTGTGGTGGTAAACTATCTTAAAAACCGGTTCACCCTCAACGCTGTGATCGAGGCGGGCATCGACTGTCAGGCCGATTACCGTGCCGTACAGTCTGCGGAAAGATCGTTCCTCTGCTTCTAAACCATTGATAAAGAATGTCTCTTTTTTC
>FZPS01000039.1_pt66 | contig 19892 bp, 10 predicted proteins | sample 1817821 | NCBI WGS metagenome assembly FZPS01 (sample SAMEA104158645, study PRJEB21678) | metagenome | place: Germany | collected 2015-04-21
GGCTTTAGCCTGCCATACATCTCTCGCTTGCAGGAGCACGTAGTTCAAACTTTAGTTTGCCGTATGTCCCGCAGGCTTTAGCCTGCCATACATCTCTCGCTTGCAGGAGCATGTAGTTCAAACTTCAGCTTGCCGTACGTAGCTCAAGCTAATACTTGCGAATTTATCTACTTGATTTGCAGTATTCCGTCCCCCTGTTCCTTGTCTCCCCACATAGCCAATGGCGGCGACCAGATATAATGCTGCGCGCCGCGGCTACGGCTGACCTGCATATTCAGCGTTTTCGGAACGTTGGGCTGCAACTTCAATTCCTGCAAAGGGATGCATACGGTCGCCTGCCAGCCGCTGTCAGTGCTTGACAACTGCCAAGGCTGTTTTTGCGTATCCGCTGCGCCTGCCGGCTCCAATTCGTAGGTTTTATCTGCAATGCTTAAGGTTAATTTTTCCTCTGCCAGCGGCGCTCCCTCAGCTTCAAAGCGCAATAGCAAGGCGTCACTGCACTTAGCTACGCGGAATGTACAGGCAAGGTCAGCCGGATAGCCCATGATTAGATGCGGCTGCGACGAGTTTGCCTTGCCTCGCAACAGGGCAGCAGCTGGCAGCTTGAGCCAGTCTATTTTGACCGCTTCCTGGCTGTTGAAAGCAAAGCCGGCAGCCTCATATTGGGGCACTTTGCCCAAGTGCTGATGCGCCTGGGCGGCATCTACGAAAAAGCCTCTGTAGCCACTGGCTGCACTCGTCCTGCCACCGCGAAAGCATTGGTAGGACTTGCGCACCCAATCCAGCCGGCGCGCATAGATGCTTTTTGCTGCTTGCGCTTTCCCATCCTGGCCGGCAAGCTCAACCCTGACCCGGAAATCAATATCCGGCTCGCCCTGGTGCCAAAAATGCATACTCACGGGTTTCGTATTGCTTAGCGCTGCGCCCTGCCTTTCAAGCTTGCAAATAGAGCTGCCGTTATCCGATTTGATGAGGGTTGCCTCACCGTCACCTTCGATGACTAATTTTTGTTCCGGCAGCAAAACTCCTTGCCAGCTAAGCTCGCCGCCTTCCCACGCTATGCGGGGATTCGTTATTGGCTCCGCAGCGGCGATGAGGCTGATGCGCAAAGGAAATTTATTTTCCGCTTCATTAAAGAAATATATGGCATTGGCGTTTTTGATGACAGTATCTATGCGCCGCTCCAAGCCGGCTTCCCGGCAAGCCTGATCAAGCATAGCGCCCAGTGTCAGCATCACTTCGGGCGTAAAGCTCTGGCCATAATACTGCTGCGGATGCACGTAGTACTGATCCCAGATGAGATGAGGGTTCTGCCACTGCATCTCATAGCGTTGCATCAGCAGCTTATGAAAACGCGCCATGCTGTCACCGCCAGGCCCGAAAAAGCTCACACAAACATCGTCGATCTCCTGGTCTACATCAAGCTCAGGATTCCACAGCAGGCGCATCCAAAGATGGCGCATGAGAAAATTCTGCTCAATAGGCCCATAATGCTCAATAAAGACTCCGGCTACCATAGGCTTGATTTCACGCAGCCATTTTTGCATGCTTTTGGCATAGTTAAGCGGCGCAGTCAGAAACCAATCCGGCCAGCAGCCGTATTCCCACAGGCTGAGGCGATTGCGATCATGGCCCAACTTGTTGTACCATTTTTCCACCTGTTGCAGGTTCTTCTGGAAGACGTACGGCTCCTTGCATTGAGCGGAAGAGCGCATCAGGCAAAGAGAGATGTCAATATTGTCAGGCAGCTCAAATTCCGGTGGTTGATAATGTCTGTTATAGGACAAGGCGGCAATACGCATATTAGGCCAGCGCTTTTTCACTTCGGCGCCGAGCCGCCGCAGATAATCAAACCAAATGGCGGAAAAATCGCCCCAGGCGCCGCAATTGGGGTTCCACAGCGCTTCCGACCTGGCATTATATCTGAATGAAGGTGCTGACATATCCGGCGGCTCCTCAATGATATAAGTGTCGGAAGGGGTGCGCCCGGCGAAAAACTCAGCTTTTTCGCGACGCTCGAACCAGGCTTCCAGATGCTCCAGCCGTTTTTCCAAAACCAGTGGTTCAGTATAGTCCAAGAAACTCAAATCAACTTGAGCGTTCCTGGCTGCATCCTCATCACTTTGCGCTTTGTTACCTGCTTTTGGAATAAACATCTGCGGGTATTTCTCAGCATATTCTCTTGCCCAAGCCGCCATGCCGTAGCTGTGGTTGCAGCTGAAGTTGATGGAAGAGCAAGCCCTTAAGCCAATTAATGGACTGGGCACGGTGCTGATAAGGCGATGCTGGAATGCCGGCGCTTCCTCAAGCAGCAATCCCTGCGGCACTGACAAGCAGGCAGCCTTGGGTATCACGGTGCCCAAGGTAAACATGACCTCGTCATTGACAGCAGAAATAAGGAAGCGATAGCCCATGACTTCCTCGGCGAATATCTCCACGGCATGCATAATACCGCGGTCAACTGCGGCAGGCCGGTTGTTAGTGCCCGCCGGAGCAATTTCGCCTAATATGTACAGTTCGCCCGCAAGCTCGGCAATCTTGACCCCTTCGGCGCGGTTCGGCGCGGTGATGACATCCCGCAGATGCTCGCCATAACCGACGTAGATGCATTTCTTATTTGCAGGCTTTTCCGAGGCCTTAACAATAGCGCAGTCCTGCCCGTATGCCCGCTTGATCAGCATCTGCAAGCGTTCGGCGGCAACTCGCTGATTCAATTCATCGCTCAGCGGCCTGACCAGGTAGTCGGTGGAGTAGCGGCGTGGAATGGGCAGCGGTTGCTCCGGTATCACAATGACGCAATCACGCAACTGTATGCTCGTGCCATCTTCAGGCTGACTGGGCGCCGCCTCAACGCCCACTGTCGCAGCGGCAGCGTTGCCCGCGCCTGATAAGGACAGTGCTATGGACTTGAAAACCACATAGCTATTTCGTCCAATACTGTCGCCTCTTTCCAGAATCCGGGAAAAGCGCAGCCAGATTTCAGCGCCTGCCTGCCCTTCAAGTCGACGCGTTGCGCTGGCCTTTGCTTCGCCGGCGCCGTACCGTGCCTTTGCGACCGGGATAAACTCAATGCCATCAAGGGAATAAGCCAGCTGTACGGCTCTTTGCTTTCGATCAGCATAGTTGGCACACTCAGCTTCAATCTTAACTTCATTTAGATTTCCGGGCAGCTGTAGATGCACGGTAATGTCGCCATTATATCCGCATATATGCGGGTGTCTCGGGTGTGACTTCCACCCTCTCGGATTCAGTTTCAGTTCCTCTGCCCAAGCCGGCAGAGAACTGCCGGTAAAATTGCGTTGATATTGTATCTCCCACTTGTCGCCTGTCTGGGTTAAAAATTTATTAGGCAACGGAATGGCATTGATTAAAGTCATCGGAGAATCCCCTCCCTGGCAAATGAGGAACACGCAAAACAAAGATAAGACAAAAATTTTAATACGCATTGATAATTCTTCTTTCTAACCGGTTCAATGAGCGAAGTCACGTTGAATTATAGTACAAAATCGAAGCAATAACTCAACTCAACATCTTCGCGAGTTTATTTAAGCTTGAGGATTTCCTGGGCGAGGATTCGCCTTTGCTTTTCGATGACCTGCGGGTCTTTAGTCCAATTCTTGAAGTCAACGATGACCGGATGGATGATCTCCTCAAGCATCTCTTGTGCGTTGTTTTTCTCTGCCAACAGTTTTCTGTAGATGTTGAAATACTCGACGTCTTCGTTGCCGTCTCTGATGATTTCCAGTCTCATTGAAGTCACCGGCCCATCAATCCCGACTTGCTTTCCAGGATAGACCAGGAATCCGTCGCCATTGGCATGGGGAAAGAGTTCAGCTTCATCCCAGACTTCGACTTCCTTCTGGTATTTTCCATTCCGGTATTTAGTGCAGACGTTGACGCACCAATAGAGCACGCCCTCGACTTGGTGCTTGGCCTGTAACCATGAGAGAACTCGGTGCGAGGCGCCGTAATCGTCGATGAGATAAGTTGGATAAGGCGCACGCGGCCAGCAACATGTGTACCACCAGAGTCGCTCTCCAAGTTCTCGGCGCTTGTCACAGTCTTCCCATTTGATGGAACTGAGAATCGGGCACCAAATGTCAATGTGTCCGAAAAGTTTTTCAGTTGGTTTGACGGTCATCAGGTACGGGATGTCGCTAACGGCTTCATGCACTTGCTTTGATTGCTCGATGATTGCGGGATAGCGTTCTGGCGGCGGCTCGTCGTCGATGTAGAGATACGCCTTGTGATACCACCCATTTTTCTTGATGTGGTCAACAGTTTTCTTGAGATTTTCCTTTTCGACTTTTCTCCACGGCGCCGGAATTGAAAACGACCTGACCAATGGGTTGTCAAGATACTTGTGGGCTTCCGGGGAGTATATGCTGACAGGCACTGCTCCGGCGCCCAAGCGTCGTTCCGTGATGAACCAATAGTATTGATCCCTGAGCTTTTGAAATTCCTCAGAATCCCTTTCAACCTGATGCGCCTGCGCTATGAAGTTCGGCCAGACGGCGAAAGCAGACATAAAGCTCGGCGTAATCGGGAGTTGGAAATCATAAACCTGAATGCTGAGGGGGAATATTTTTTTGTAGTTGCCTTCGGCGGTGACTTCCACGGAAGCCTGGTAGTTTCCCGGCGGGCAATCCGGCGCTGTTTGGATTTGAATCCAGAACGATTGGTTAGCGTCAGCGGGTACGTCAACAGGTTCTTTGTACGGCGGGAGCGCGTCTGCAAAAAGTCCAGCCGGGCGTTTCAATGCCGGGTCGCAGGTTGTGTCTCTGACGGTTGTGTACTTGGCGATAAGAATCTTTGCATTGATATGCTTGGCGTCAGCTTGCTTTCCGCTGTCATCGAGAATCTCAGTTGCCTTGATGGCGAGGTTTAGGATGGGTGCGCCTTTAGCGAAAACGACGATTTGCTGGGCTTCGGTTTCGTTTTTTGCAAGTGCAATGTCCAGGTTGTCAGAGCCGATGCTTGGCGGGATTGACTGGTAGCGCCTATGCTTGTTGAGCACGGAATCCGCAAAGGCGACGATAGTGGGATTCATGCCTGGATTGAGGTTGATAGTCGCCTTGGGCGGGTTGGGCGATACGTCATGGAAGATATTGCATGATGAGACGATGTAGGAAACTTGCCCCCAGTCGGCAGGAATCGTCTCATCAAGAAATGTGGTGTCAGCGGTTTTGCCGATGGGTTCCAAGCCAATGACAACGTCAGGATACCGTGATCTGAAGACGTAGTAGGTGACATCCTTGGTTTTGCTGGGTTGCCACTGGAGTTTGCAGGCTTGGCCTTCTTTTGTTATGACGAGGTTTTCGGGTGGCATGGGCGACGGCTTCGCCTTTCCGAAGACGACCTGGTCAATCCATCCGTCTCCCTGGCATTCTTTGCCATAGAGTTCGAAGCGAACCACGTACTCAACAGTTTCATTGGTAGTCGTGAACTTGACGCATACAGGCGTCCAGTCGGCAGAATTGGACCTTTTCCCGGGGGCGCAGCGAATCCACTTTTTGTTTTCACCGTATTCATATCCAAAGAGCACTCCTTCACCGCGAACCATCGCGCTAAGCATGTATTCTGTGTTTGGTTCGACCTTGTGATTTTGTGCAAGTGCGGCGACATGGCTGGCGCCGTCAATGACCTTGTGGATGTATCCGCAGTGATTGCCGTCGTAGGGGTTGTCGGTAGTGATTCCTGCCTGTGAGGCGCCGGTGCAATGGTTGTACCAGCCTACAGGGCTCCCATCCGGAGCGGCACCTTCCTCGAAAGATGGGTTTTTAATCCAGTTGTCTTGGGCGCAGGCGACAAGTGCCGCAAATGCAATTGCAGCAATGCATCGGAATAGTTTTTTAGTGTTCATGGTTGTCCAAATTGGTTAATCTGGTTAATCAGCGAAATCCATCGTATTTGACGAAGTTCTTTTTCCAGTGTGCTTTTGCAGTAGTTGCATGTCGGCGTTTTTTTGAACCGGCTTTCAGGGAAGAATGACTCAAAGTCACGGCAGCGCCAACTTGAAGGGCACGGCCGGGAAACCTGCTTTGTTGTACAAATTGCAGGTCGGATTGTCCTCCCATCCGTAGGCCAACGTCTTCGGCGCAACGACCTTGCTGGCATCAACAATGACCTTGTCGTCCACAATCACTGCATCTGCCCATTGCCACTGGTCGTCGCCGCCCTGCACGGCAAAGCCCTCCAACGTCCCGCCGGGAGCATTGCGTTTCAGGTCTGCGAAGCGATTGTGCGCCAGAGCCACCGGATATTGCGCCGGCAATTCACGGGCCACCAGGCCGCCTTCGAGATTCTCAAAGCTCACAGCGATCTTGCCGTCAGCAAGCACCGCGCCCGTGGCTTGCGGCCCACGGCACGGCCGTGTCTTGCCATAGACGTCATTGAGCGCCATCGCCGCCAGGCGCTTGCCAGGCGTCTCCTTGTCCAGCGGATGAATATCGCCGGATTCGCCGACATCGATCAGCACGGCCTGCCCCGTATGAGGAATGCGTTGCGCGGCAGTCTGGACGCCGCGCAAATCAGCCCAGGAGCAGGACGGCGACGGCTTATCGACTTTTGCCATGAAATTAGCCAGCTGACACCAGTAAAACGGCAATTCGCTGTGTTTGAAATGCTCGCGCCACTGCGAGACCAATTGCTCAGTATGCTCAAGATACCAGCGCGCCTTCCTGACATTGCTCTCGCCCTGATACCAAATTACGCCAGCCAGCGTGTACGGCTTCAATGGCGCTATCATGCCGTTATAGAGGAAAGTCGGCGTCTTGTTCGCCACCGGCCGCGTCGCAATCCTCGGATAGCTCTTGTCTGCCTCGGCATTGGGCGCAAAGCTGTACTCCATGCAATGTTCCCAACTGGGCGTGACTATACCCGTCGCTGTGCGCAATTCAATGTTCAGCCGGAAGTCGCCAGCCGGCCGGAAATAGCGATAGGCGATGATATTTTTGCCGGGCTGGAGGTACTTTTTGTCAATCCTCGCCCAAGTGCTGGCGTTGGTCGCAATCGTCGCCAGGCTGTGCTCTCTGACCAGCTGGCCATTGCAGTACAATTTGCCCGGAACGCCGCTGTAACGAAAGTTGAAAGAACCATTGCCTGCGACATCCTTCTCGTTCAGCTCCAGGACTGCCCGCAGCCAGCCCGCGCCATTGCCAGGCAGTTTGTTCAGGTTGACTGCCTTCCAGGCGTCATCTGCCGGCATGCCGGTTGACTCGCGATCCGCCAGGTCGTACTGCTTCTCCCAGGCGGCGACGTCCTGCTGGAACTTCTCCAGACGCACGGGATACTGCTCCAAATCATCAAGGATTTTCTCCCAATCGGCGCGCGCATCAGCTGACAACACGGCCGCTGTTTCCGGCTGCAACCACGATTCAATGCTTGAGCCGCCCCAGGACGCATTGATGTAGCCCACCGGCTCATTCAATTCGCGCTGCAATTCCCGGGCGAAATAATAACCCACGGCGGTGCGTGAACGATTTGCCGGAATGGTATGCTGCCAGCCGCTGCCCTTGAGCACCGTGGCCGGCTCAGCCGCGCCAACGCAGCTGACATTGAAGGTGCGCAGAAGCTCATTGCTCACCTGCGCAATTTCGTCCCGGCCGCCCAACGCTGAGATTAAGCCAAACTGCATGTTCGACTGGCCGCTGCAAAGCCACACCTGTCCAACCAGGATGTCTTGCAGGACAATCTCGTTCGTCGCGCCCTTGACCGTCATGCTGTGCGGGCCAGGGCCGACGTTGTCGAGGTTGATTCGCAGCAGCCAGCGACCCTCTGCGTCAGCCACAGCATTGGCTGTGGCGGTGGCTACGCGCACGGTCACGGCTTCGCCAGCGTCAGCCGTGCCAAACACCGCCGTCGCCGGGCCGCGCTGCAACACCGCGCGGTCAGTAAAAATTTCCCCCAGCTTCACATCAGCGTGCAAAACACCGCTGACAACCAAAGCTGCGATGACCAACAGGGCAGATAATTTCCTCATGATTGACTCCTTGGGCTATGGGTTTTCCTTATCTCATAACAAATTGCAAGATAAAATCTTAAGCTTTGGGCGCATCGCCGCAATCCGGCACTGCCAGCACTTCACCATCGCGTAGCACCGACTGATGAGCGATCAAGCCTGGAATAGTCCAGCGCGCGGCCTCCCACGCATTGACTGGCGGCAGCGTTCCAAAAGCAGCGGCTGTGCAAAAATCGTCAACCAGCAGCTGATGCGACGCCATGTGGCCGTTGGGCATATCCGGCGCTTTGAAGCTTGCTGGCAGGCGATCCGCCTCGGCCTGTTGAATAGGCGCAAAGCTGTTCCACTGCCACTGGTGATTGGCGACTTTCTGCTTGAATTCAGGGTCGTGGCGATTCTCCGTCATCGCTGCAGGGTTGACCCGCTCACTGACATCAGTCAGCGTCACGCCCTTGGGCGTCTTGACAGTTAACAAGTGCTGCGCATTATTGAACTGGTAGCCGCCCTCAGTGCCATAGCAGGACGACACGTAAGAACTCGGCGCTTTATAGCCAATTCGCCGACATTCATTGATGCGCGCCGTGCCGCCATTAGCTAACTTCATCATGGAAAAGGAATTGGAGAAGACATTGTCCCACTGGTTGACGCCCTTCTTGAAGAACTGGTCGTCTTCCCTGTCCTCATAGCCAAAAGCGACGACCTTCAGCGCGTAGGAATCCACTGCCGACAACAGCATCGCAGTGGAATGCGTCGGATAGTAAAATGGCGGTATGCCGGCGCTGCTCAAATCACTGCGGAATTTTTGCGAAAAATGGCTGATGTCATGGTGATACTGGGCTTCGCCATAGACGAATTTGCCGAAGATGCCGGCACGGTAGGTTTCGCGGCAAAACATGGCGCTGGGGTAATAGTAGCAAGTCTCGCCCATCATGTAGGTCAGACCGCTCTTCCTGACCAACTCCACGATCTGCTGGCACTGCTCGACTTCGCTGGCCATCGGCACTGCCGAATACACGTGCTTGCCAGCCGCCAAGGCCGCCAGTACCTGCGGGCCATGCAGATGACGCTGCGTGAAAATCGCAATGGCGTTGATGTCACGACGCTTCAATGCTTCTTCAAAGGAAGCGATCACCTCCACGCCGAATCTCTGTGCAGCAGTGTCTGCCAGCTCCTGAATCAAATCGCAGACATAGACTTTGTTCACCAGTGGATGCGCCTTGAACAACGGCACAAAGCCTGAGCAGAAAGAGCCGCAACCAATTACCGCAATCGTCAAACTCGTGCTCATCGTCACCGCGTCCTTTCGTTAAATCAAATCGCCACAACAGACAAAGCCGGGCAAAACACAAGCTGAATATACACGTCCTATGCGCCGGTGTCAGCCTCGCAAGGACAAAAACTCCAGCATTAGTAATCGGTCACTCATTAATACTCGAGGTTCTGGCGCACAGCGGAGTCAGGAAAGGGACGAGAGTGAGTTTGGACTACACTGGCCGCCATGTCCCTAGGGTGGACTCTCCGTCCACAACCTATTTTTTAACCACAGATGGACACAGATGAACACTGATTTTTTGTAGGGTTGTTTTTTGTAACCACTGAACACACTGAATACACGGAAATTTTTGTTAATGTGCAAAGTTTTGCAATGAGCGCTTGTACTATAGAATCCATGCTGACGTATGTCGTACTGGCGGCCCGAAGGGCTACAACATAAAAGCCCAGGGTAAGCGAAGCCCACCAAGGGCGAGCGCAGCCCTGGGTGGACGGATTATAATTTTGAGCCCCGCTAGGGGTGACACATAAACGCCGTTTTCCGGAAAATCTTTCCCAAAAAACAAGAAGTTGGTCGATAGTAGTACACCGCCCACCATGTCCACCATGTCCACACCGTCCACATCTTTTTGCGCCGTAGGCGCTTAACCATGCTTAACCCCAGGCTTTAGCCTGGGGGAGGCATGCCCCAAAACTGGCGCCTCGTAGAGACGCCACAGAAAACTGCCCCATTGCCTCCCTATTGATGCTCGCTGTTCCTGTAAGCTGTGGTGTCAAGCGTTCGCGGCCGTCTGTAACCTACTGAACCAGGAATGTTATAGGCGACAGCCGCCCCTTTCATGGGCTTTCAGCCAGCACCGTATACGACAAAAACTATGGAACCATCCTCACAATACGGAAGCCTAGAACGTCGTTCTGTTCCAACGGCGAGTACCCAAAACGGTACGTCGAACGACAGTAGCTCGCATGGTGATACCAACCGCCGCCCCGACAGATGCGAGAGAACCCATTGGCAGCGCCTTGGGGATCAATGCGTTTTTCCTGGCTCTAAGCGCTATGCCAGTCCTGGCACCATTCCGACACGTTGCCATGCATGTCATACAGCCCCCAAGGATTTGCTTTCTTTTTGCCCACCGGTTGCGTTTTGCCAACGTTATTCTTATCATACCAGCCCATCTCATCAAGATTGCCTGCGTAATCATCTGTTGTGCCAGCTCGGCAAGCATACTCCCACTCCGCTTCGGTCGGCAATCGAAAAACGCCATTCCCTTTGCTATTGAGCTTCTCAATAAACTCCTGGCAATCATACCATGAGACCTGCTCCACCGGCCGATTCGCCCCCTTGAAACGACTAGGACTTGAGCCCATCACCTTCTTCCATTGCGCTTGGGTCACTTCATACTTGCCAAGATAAAACGGCTGCGAAATCGTCACCTCATGAACTGGCGCCTCATCATCGTCACCTCTTTCAGACCCCATTAGAAAACTGCCAGGCTGTACAAGGATAAGAGCAAGCATAACCCCACTGCCAAGGTCCAGACTGACAGTAGCCGCCTTTTGCTGAATATCACTGGCATATTTCGCATTGCGAGCAAGCATGCGTCTATGCGAATAAATCGAGTGGCTGACTGACAAAACGGCTAATGGAACCAAAAAAATGAGCGCAACTGTAAGCCGCCGCTTTTTCTGTTGCGCAAGTCTTTTTTGACAAAATTCTAACTTCTGGCCACTGTCAAGGTAGTCAGTAATTTCCACCAAGAGATTAATCGCGTCGCTGAATTTTCTTTTATCAATAAATTTTTTTTCTTGATCATATTTAGGTTTTTTGATGCCTTCATCACAGCGTTGTATGAGTTCCTGGCAATGCGCATAAATTTCACTCGTGCAATGTGGATTTTCACATAATCTTGATAACGAAACTATTGCACTCGCATAATCGCCTGCATGCTTCGCACGCTTCGTTCGTTCAAAAATGCGATTATAGGCTAAAATTAAAGTTTTTTTCCGACATTGCTTATACCTGATTTCAGCATCATCAAAATATCCGATAAATTCAGAAAATAGATTAGCAAGTGCTTTGTATTTCCTAGGCTGTTTCGATTTTTGCGACATCCTCTGAACAGCTTCGTCATATTTGACCTGCAGTAGCTTCTTTATGAGCTTTACCTGTTCCTGAGCGTCGCGATGTTCACCAATAGCCGTGAAATAAACTTCTAATTTTCTAAGTTGCGCGATGTCGTCTTTGATAAAACTCCTGCCTTGAATTTCCCTAAGCTGTTCCATAGACTGAAGATATATCTTCTCATTTTTCTGTTTGGAAACAAACTCCTGCAAGCGCTGCTTTTGCTCTGCGTCTGCGAATTGCATGGCCAGCTGATATGACTTCTGGGAAGCTAAGTCATTCTTGACGCAAAAAAGGCTGCCTTCCTCGGAAATTTTATTTTCAGCCATGAGGCGATATATATACACCTGGCAATTTTCCGGTTCCTGGTCTATTATTCTTTCGCAATATTCAAGTGCGGAATCATATTCATTTCCTTTCAGAAATAATTCCACCCGCCTCATCAATGCAGCAGCTGCGGCATTAGATGCTGAAGATGGTGACGTGGACTTTTGGTCTTCAGTATCTACAACCTTCTTGATTCCTTGCAGCAGGTTCTGCATAAAACCTATCTTGCTCATATCCTGGCACTGAAACATGGAAAGTTCGTCAGGAATCTCATAAACATCCATATCCCGGTAACAGGGAATCAAAAGTTTTGAGCGGTCTTTTTTCATCAGCTGCAAAAAACGACTCCATTCATTCCTAACCCATACAGCATTGAAATACTCTTTCTTGGAGCCAAGGACAAGCATCACCTTGGCGCTATTGAGTGCAGCAAAAATATATGGCTCATATTGCTCGCCCAGTTTATCTTCCAAGGTTATGCGGGCGAAAAAGACGTTATAGCCTTCGGCAGTCAACTGATAGTAGATATCTTGCGCAATAGCTGAATCCTTGGTGCGCGAGCCGCCGTCCGTCTTCTCCTTATAGCAAATGAATACATCAAATGGCTGCTCGCGGGAAGATACCGCCAAAATGTCTTTTTGGATTTCGGCAATGCGCTGAGCCTCTTTTTCATAGACATCCCTTTCGGCGCCGCCGGCGTTTTCCAAAGCAGCCTTGTAGTCGGGGTCTGCCAAGATAGATTCGTATTGTACACGGTGGCACGTGGGGATGCGTTCATGGGTGGCCGGGTCCTCGACATATTCAATGCCGAATCGGGAAATGACTATGCCCCAATAGGCCTCCGCGTCAGTGCTGTCTTCCTGGACAATCGCCTCGTAGGCAGCGATGGCGCGGTCAAAATCATTCGCTCGCCGAAAATGCTCTGCGCGCATATAAAGCTGCTCCGTACGCTCAGAGTTCGGCCTCGGAAATGTTGTCATGGAACTGCAATACGGGCACTGGCCAACCGTAACGCCATCAGGCAGTTCCAGCATGCCGCCGCACATCTTGCATTGAATTTTCGGCATAGAAGACAACCAGTCTATTTCAATAGTTTGAGGCAGTCGGAGCGACCACGCACATTATCAATGATTTCCTTGCAAAGTACGGGATTTTCAGATACCTTCAAAAACTCGAAGCGAAATCGACGTTTGACTTGTGCGCCTGGCCTGCGACGTCATTAACAGCGGAAAAACAGCAAATGCTATGGAATCGTCCTCACAATGCGGAAGCCGAGATAGGGGTTCCGGCTCCACGAACCCCGCCAGGCGCGGTACGCTGAACGACTGAAGCTAGCATCATCAGCCCAGCAGCCGCCCCGAATGACGCGATAATACCCATTGGCAGCGCCTTTAGGGTCCGTCCGCATTTCGTAGCTATAAGCGTCATACCAGTCCTGGCACCACTCCCACACATTCCCATGCATATCATGCACCCCCCAGGAATTTGCCTTTTTAGTGCCCACCGGACGCGTCTTGCCATCGTTATTCTTATCATACCAGGCCATCTCGTCAAGATTGCCTGCGTAATCACCCATGGTGCCAGCCCGGCAGGCATACTCCCACTCCGCTTCGGTCGGCAGTCGGAAGGTTCCAAAGCCCATGCTGTTAAGCTTCTCGATGAACTTCTGGCAATCATCCCAGGAGACATTTTCCACCGGGCGTTTTGCGCCCTTGAATTTACTCGGATTCGAGTCCATCACCTTCTTCCATTGCGCCTGGGTCACTTCGCATTTGCCAAGATAGAACGGCTGCGAAATCGTCACCATGCGAACCGGCTTCTCATCATTATCGCCTTGGTCAGACCCCATCATAAAACTGCCTGGCGGTATGAGGACAAGATCGAACATAACCCTGCGGCCAAGGTCCAGGCTGACACCAGGTGCCATTTGCTGAACATCGCTAGCATATTGCACATTGTGTGCAAGCATGCGCCTATGCGAATAAACCACATAGATAATTATCAAAATGGCCAATATGAGAAAAAAGCCGCACCCTTTAGAACAGCATCCCTTCGCCTGATCGTCCATTCGCTTTTTGCAAAATTCTATCTTCTGGGCGCTGTCAAGATAATCATCTATTTCCTTCAAAAGATTAATCGCTTCATAATATCTCTTTTGCTCTATAAGCTGTTTGGCATGATTATATTTAAACCTTTTTATACGTTCTATACAATATTTGCTGATTTCAGATGGCAAATGCTGATTTGTAATCAATTTCCAAAGTGATGAAATTGTATTGGCATAATCATTATAATTTTTCGGATTATTTGTTTGTTTAGAGATGCGATTATTGACTGAAGTTAAACAATTATCCAAGCACTGTTTACATCTAAATTCAGCATCATCAAAATATCCAATAAATTCAGAAAATAGATTAATTAGTACTTCATATTCTTCCGGTTGTTCTAATGTCGCTGACATCTTCTGAACAGCTTCATCATATTTTTCTTGCAGGAATTTCTTTATGGTCTTTATCTGTTCCTGAGCGTCGTGATATTCTTCAATATCTTTGAATTCAGATTCAATTTTTCTTAATAGTGAAATATCTTTTTCAACAAAATCCCTTCCTTGAATTTTCTTGAGCTCCGCCACTAACAATCGGTATGTCTTCTCTTTTCTCTGCTTGGAAACATACTCTTGCAAGCGCTGCTTTTGCTCTGTGTCTGCGAATTGCATCGCCAGTCGATATGATTTTTGAGAGGATAAATCATTTTTTGCGTAAAAAAGACCTACTTCGTGGGAAATTTCATTTTCAGCCATAAGGCGATATATATACACCTGGCAATTTTCCGGCTCCTGGTCTAATATTCTTTCGCAGTATTCAAGCGCGGAGTGGTACTCACTCTCCTCTAAGAACAATTCCACTCTTCGCATCAATGGGGCAACTGTGGCATTAGGTGCAGGTAATGCTAACGTAAACTTTTCACCATCTTCATCTTCTTCTGCAGCATCTTCAGCATCCACGACCTTCTTGATTCCCCGCAGCAGGTCCTGCATAAACCCGATCTTGCTCATGTCCTGGCATTGAAACATGGAAAGTTCGTCTGGGAGTTCATAGACATCCATATCACGGTAACAGGGAATCAACAATTTTGAGCGGTCTTTCTTCATCAGCTGCAAGAAACGACTCCATTCGTTTCTAACCCACACCGCATTGAAATACTCTTTCTTGGAGCCAAGGACAAGCATCACCTTGGCGCTATTGAGAGCAGCAAAAATATATGGCTCATACTGCTCGCCCAGCTTATCTTCCAGGGTTACGCGGGCGAAAAAGACGTTATAGCCTTCGGCAGTCAACTGATAGTAGATATCCTGGGCAATAGCTGAATCCTTGGTGCGCGAGCCGCCGTCGGTCTTCTCCTTGTAGCAAATGAATACATCAAATGGCTGCTCGCAGGAAGAGACCGTTAAAATGTCCTTCTGGATTTTGGCAATGCGCTGAGCCTCTTTTTCATAGACATCCCTTTCAGCGCCGCCAGCATTTTCCAAGGCGGCCAGGTAATCGGGGGCCGCCAGGATAGACTCGTACTGTACGCGATGGCAGGTGGGGATGCGTTCATGGGTGATTGGGTCCTTGACATATTCAATGCCAAATCGGGAAATGACTATGCCCCAGTAAGCCTCCGCATCAGTGCTGTCTTCCCGGACAATCGCCTCGTAGGCAGCGATGGCGCGGTCAAAATCATTCGCTTGCCGAAAATGCTCTGCGCGCAAATAAAGCCGCTCTATGCGCTCAGAGTTCAGCCTCGGAAATGTTGTCATGGAACTGCAATATGGACACTGGCCGACCGTAACGCCATCAGGCAGTTCCAGCATGCCGCCGCACATCTTGCATTGAATTTTAGGCATAGAAAAAAAACCAGTCTATTTCAATAATTTGAGGCGGTCAGAACGGTCGCGCACATTATCAATGATTTTCTGGCAAAGCGCAGAAACTTCTGATTCATTGTTTTCGGCAACAAGCTTTTTGAGTTGGATGACTCCTGTACGAATTGACTCATCAAGCTTAGCAATATCAGGATGCGAAATAGGATCGGCATAACGGATGGCATCTCTGACCTCGGATACACTCTCTTTCATACTGGCAGGAACCGTGGTTAAAAGCGATTCCGTGTCGGCCAGCAGCATTTTCCAATCATCAGTTTGTTTTTTTATTTCATCACCAACACGCGTGATTGCTGTTTGTCCTGCTCCGATTGCCAGAAGTTTCCAGGCAGTAAAACCGGTAATGACAATGTTGATAACTGCATACCAAAGCGGCGACAAATGCCAGGTGCCAGTCAAATCCAATGTGACAACGACAATAGCCAATAGAATAGTTAAGACAAGATATCCCTTCAGCGCCAAAGGAAACGCTAAGCTGGTGAGGTAGTTTTTGGCGCCGGAAACGGAAAGCTGCCAAAGCGAAGCTGCGGAGATGATAACCGCCAATAACAAAAAAACGTACGCAGTAAAAACCAGGTTGTCCTTAGGGAGCGGAATCAGAATTGCGGTTTGAATGGCAATCCCGATAAATGCGCCTGCCAGTATTCGCTTTTGTTGGGTAATCATACTTATCCCTCGCTTTTTGAAAGTTTCTCACCACATTCCAAACAGAATTTTGCTTCGGCAGGCACTTCCTTGCCACACTTGGAACAAACAAGGGCTGTCAGCGACGCCCCGCAAGACAGACAAAATTTCCCTTTAGGAACTTTTACGCCACATTTAGGACACGTAATTTCATTGTCGCCAGTGGCCGTCTTCTCCCCGCATTCGAGGCAGAACTTGGCATTTGCTGGCAGCACGACTCCGCATTTTTCGCACGCTATAACATAAGCCTGTTGCTGTTGAGTGACGCCTTCCTGGTTTTGGTTTAGCGTATCCTGAAGCATTCCTCCGACTTTATTGCCTACTGAACCGCCTATGCCGGAGATCATCCCCATGCCAACGCCCATGTTGGTGAATTGTCCAACCGCTTGATTGCTGGCAACTCGCTCCGCAACATCAAATCCACGCTCGGCCTGGTAGGTATATCCCTCTATAGAACGCTTTTTTGCAAGCCCCTCCGCTTCAATGGCCATTCTCTGGGCAGCAGTCTGCTGGTCAATGATGCCGACTTGCTGGCGTAATTTTGCTTCGGCGATATCAGCATATTGACGGTAATGAATTTCCTTGAACCGGCGGTAATTTTTATCATCCTCTGGTTTGATGATATTTGTTATGAAAAAACGCTCCAAAGAGATTCCGTATGATTGGAAATCCACTGCCAGAGCCTCCTGCAATGCCTGCGACATACTCTGCAAATACTCGTCAATTTCAAAGATGCTAATCTTATTTTCTTTAATGAGCGAGACAATATAGGGTTTCAGATGGATCATCAGAAACGAACGGAATTTCTGCGTCATCTGTTCCTGCGAAAAACTGTCTTCCGTGCCGACTACTTGAATCAACAGTTTCCGGCCATCTTCCAGGCGTATATTCATTTCACCACAGGCGCCGAGCTGAATTGGGAACCCGTAGGTAGGCTCAACGTATTCCATCTTGGTGTCAGTGCCCCACTTGATGGCCATCTGCTCAGTTTTATTGATGAAATAGACTTCGCAATGGAATGGCGTTTGGTCTCCAGTCGCCTTGTTAAAGAAACTTCCTGCTATGGGCATGTTCTGGGTGGACAACAAATGCCGACCAGGGCCAAAGCTGTCCAGCGCCTGCCCATTTGAATAAAACACCGCTTCCTGAGATTCATGAACAATTAACTGACTGCCATAATTGAAGTCTTCGCAAGGGTGTTTCCAGATAAGGGTCGTATTGTCGCCTTCATACTTGATGATGTCTGCAATGGCCATAATTCGGCTCCTTTAGCATTCGCATAATCTTTTTCTATCTGTTGGCTTTTTAAAATGGCAGTAGCATGCGCGGACGCCAAGTCAAGGGCACAAGTCCAATGATACCTGGTAAATGGCGCCCCAAATTACACGATATGTCGTTAGTATACCCTGACGGCAGCCTCAATGCAAACTAAACAAATGCAATATCGTATAGCACAAGGGGGAGGAAAGGACTGCAAACCCTTTCCTCCCCCTCACACTACTCATTTATCTTTTTTCAACGCATGCCCAGGCATATCACGCCTATTCATCCTCAAACAGCCACGTGGAAAGATACCGCTCGCCATTGTCGGGGAGCACGGCGACGATGCGCTTGCCAGCCATCTCCGGACGCTTGCTCAGCTCCAACGCAGCATACAAAGCCGCCCCAGATGAAATGCCAATCAGGAGTCCTTCTTCCTTGGCAGCAGCCCGCGCCGTCTGACCAGACTGCTCTGTCGTGACCTGGATGATTTCATCAATCAAGTCAACATCCAGCACCGAGGGCACAAAGCCGGCGCCAATGCCCTGGATTTTGTGCGGTCCAGCCACGCCGCCCGACAACACCGGACTGTCCGACGGCTCCACTGCGACGACTTTAACCTTGGCATTGCGCTCCTTGAGTACACTGCCAATGCCCGTCAACGTGCCGCCAGTGCCGACCGTGGCTACCAGCACATCGACAACGCCGTCCGTGTCCCGCCAGATTTCCTCGGCCGTAGTCAAACGATGCGCCAGCGGATTGGCCGGATTATCAAACTGCTGCGGCACCAGCGAACCGGGATGCTCACGGTGCAGCTCCATGGCTTTGTCAATGGCGCCTTGCATGCCTTTGGCGCCTTCCGTCAACACGATTTCCGCACCGTAGGCGCTGAGAATCTTCCGGCGCTCAACGCTCATCGTGTCCGGCATAGTCAAAATCAGCCGATAACCCTTGACCGCCGCTGCCAGCGCCAAGCCAATGCCGGTGTTGCCACTGGTCGGCTCAATGATGACCGCGCCCGGCGACAGCACGCCGCGCTTCTCGGCATCCTCAATCATGGCCACCGCAACCCTGTCCTTGACACTGCCCCCAGGATTGAAATACTCCACCTTCACCAGCACTTCGGCAACGCCGCGATTCATTTTTCCAACCCGCACCAGCGGTGTATTCCCAATCGTCTCAACCAGGTTGTTTTTAATATTCGCCATGGTCTCTGTCCTTCCTGAACGTGTATTCGCGATGCCTCACAGCAACGGTCGCAGGAAAGCAGCCGCCTCGCGCACGACATTTTCCAGTTCGCCTTCGGCGGGCATGGGCTCCAATTCATTCACATAGCCATCAAAGCCGACCTTGCGCAAGGCGTCAAAAAAGACGGCAAACGGCGTATGGCGATTTTCCGCGTACGGCACCCGCGTGTACCTGACTTCGGTGCCATCACACAGCTTGAGCGCATTGGCGCCGTCCGGACTCACCACCAACGTCTGCACATGCACGCCGACAATGCCGCCACGCAAAGGCTCAAACATATCCCGGCTGAATGGCAATCCAGCCAGCGCCAAATTCGCCGGTTCAGGCACCAGGCCAAAGTTCGGTTCGTTGATTTCGGCCAGCACCTTGGCGGCTCCGGCAATCGTCTCAAACGGGCTATTGGTATGCATCTGATAATGAATCCGCAACCTTAATGGCGCCACCAGCTGCGCCGCCCGCTTCAACACCGGCGGCTGCGCTCCCATCCGTATGCTGAACGCTCCCAAATCCGCCAGCTTGGCCGCAAATTCAACAAACCGCTTCTCCTCGGCCGCATCTGCCAGTTTGCCATGATACTGACCAGCAAACACGGCAATGCCCGTGGATTGCAAGACAGACTTCAATTCAACAAACGCAGCGGGCGGCGTGTCTGGATTGACTTGCGAACCGCGCAAATCAACGGCGTCATAACCATAACGTGCCGCCAAACGGATGAAATCCGCCACCGGCATCACTGACTGCGTGCTGCTTTTCTCAACCAACCGACCAGATAATGACAACTTCATGACGCACTCCTTTCCGCCTGCTCCATTAACGTTAATTCAAGGCGATACAAAACACATAACCATCGCAAAAACAAGGTTATGTACACTTATTGTAACATGAGGCATAGTCTTTTCAAGGCGATGTTCAAAAAAATTATGCAATCAGCCAGCGATTGATATTCGGAGTTCCGGCAAGCTGCGGTGCCAAGCGCCCCGGGTAAGGCACTTTAGTGGACAGTGGACATTAGTGGACGTTAGTAGACGATGGACTGTGGACAAAAGTGGACTTTAATGGAGAGTGGACGTGGACATAAGTGGACTTTAGTGGAC
>FZPS01000178.1_pt9 | contig 19868 bp, 17 predicted proteins | sample 1817821 | NCBI WGS metagenome assembly FZPS01 (sample SAMEA104158645, study PRJEB21678) | metagenome | place: Germany | collected 2015-04-21
AGGGACCCATCAGAGTCCTGTGATACAGAGATACTCGACAACGCCGCCTGCCTCATTAGGGTTCAGCTGACAGCAGGCGGTAGTTGTTCCGTATCAAAGCGGTAGTTGTTCCGTATTAAAGAGGTGCCGGTTCCGTATTAAAGCAGTGCCTCTTCCATATTAAAGCAGTGCATCTTCTATATTAAAGCACTACCTGTTCCATATTGAAGCGGGATCTGTTCCGCATTAAAAAGGTGGACAGAACGAAGTGGCGTAAGCAGGACTTTATGCTATAATACACAAAATACTAATATGTCGCCTGTTTTCTGTTAATGTGCACGTCCTGTTTCCTTTAATGCGCGCAGGCTGTTTTCTGTTGATATGTGCGGCCGATTTTCTGTTGATTTGAGCGGCTTATTTTCTGTTAATCTACACGCGTTGGCAGTCTTCTATATCAGATCGGTCGGTATATTCGTTAATATAAAGGCTTGTGCTCTCATAGAAATATGAGTGAGCCCTTTTTGGTGTTGAAGTGGTTGTCCATTTCACAGTACAATTAATACATACTACAATGACGGTGATAAGGAGCAGTGATAGGAATGTCATGTTTGAAGACGAAGAAACACATAACTACGATAAGCTTGGGTTCAACCAGAGGCGGACTTAAAGAAGGCGGCTGCAAGGAGTGCCAGGCATCCTGCCAGTCAGCATGCAAGACTTCCTGCACCGTAGGGAACCAGGTTTGTATTGATAAGAGAAAGTGATATAAAGAATGTTGGGCGAGGCTAATTGGCATATATTCTCCTGCTTAGGAAAACTGCTTCTGTTTGATGTTAAGACAGGCGGCCTTCATGAGTTGGATGAAGCCGGACTGGAGGCTGCGATCGCTTATAGGGATAGGATGTCTGTTGCTGCGCAGGAACGTAGGGATAGGATGTCTGTTGCTACGCAGGAACATGCGGCTCGGATGCCTGTTGCTGCGCAAGAGCGTAGTGGATTCGTGAAGATCCCCGCGCCGCACGATAACGGCTCTGTGGCAACAACCGCAGAGAGACTTAAGGAACCCGCAGGATCCGCCATACGATCCACTCTACGGGGGTACGGGGAACCCATCGGGTTTACCACGCACGAGCAAGAGTTGCCCACACAAAGTCATGCAGAATCTGTAGTTGAAGCCTACAGAGAGCTGGAAAACATGGTAGCCCGTGGCCTGCTTTCGTCTCCTTTTGAAGAAGATGAGGAATATGCCCCTGATGGGGAGACCGTCGTCAAAGCGCTGTGTCTTCATGTGGCCCATGACTGCAACTTAAGATGCAAGTACTGCTTTGGCAAGACAGGCAACTTCGGTATGACGCGGGAGCTCATGCCCCTTGAAGTAGCTAAAGCTGCCATCGACTTCCTCCTTGAGAAGTCCGGTCAGAGGCGCAACCTCAATGTAGACTTCTTCGGCGGCGAACCCCTCCTTAACTTCGACGTAGTTAAGGCTGCAATAGACTACTGCGACGAAAGGGCGGAAGACCTCGGCAAGCGCGTGGACTTTACAATCACCACGAATTGTCTTCTGCTTGACGGCGAAGTTGCATCTTTCTTGAATGAGCGAGACATCCTTGTGGTCTTGAGCATAGACGGCAGAAGAGATGTCAATGACAGGATGCGGATAATGCCGGGCGGGCAAGGCAGCTACGAGCATGTGGCCCAGAACCTGGTAAACTTTATTCAAACAAAAGATCCGCATTCATATTACGTGAGATCTACATACACGCGGCATAACCTGGATTTTGCATCTGACGTCTTGCATCTTGCGGACCTAGGTGCAAAAAGCATCTCGGCGGAACCTGTGATAAGCAGCGGCGACAGAGAATACAGTATCCGGCCGGAGGATATCGGAGTCATCGAGGCTGAATATGAAAACCTTACAAGGCTCTTTGTAGAGAGACATCGCGAAGGCCGGGGTTTCCTGTTCTACCATTTCAACATCGATCTAGATGGCGGACCATGCCTCAAGAGGCGTCTTTCAGGGTGCGGTGCAGGCACAGATTACCTGGCCGTCTCTCCGGGCGGAGACATCTATCCGTGCCATCAGTTCGTTGGAAAGCCCGAATTCAAGATGGGCGACGTGTTCCGGGAAGATATCGACTCTGAAATCAGCGCGAAGTTTCGAGATGCTCATGTCTATAACAAAGATGGGTGCGCAAGCTGCTGGGCAAGGTTCATCTGCAGCGGAGGATGCCATGCTGCAGCTTACGGTTCATCGGGTGATATCTTGATTCCTGACAAAGTGGCGTGTGCTCTCCAGAAGAAGCGGATCGAGTGCGCCTTGGCGGCGCAAGCCATGTTGAAGGATGTGGATCCGAAGATATAGAGTATCATCATGTATCAGCCAAGCAAGGGGCGTGAGGTTGGCTCATGGGATGGGTAGCCAGGCAAAAAAGGGAATACTTCTTCGCTTCCCTGCTTCACTCAGGGACTCAGGTGGAAGTCAATAATTACGATATAAACATAAATTACGTGGTTGAGGAGGGACGATTCCAGGCCACTGCCGTCGTTAGAATCCGTGCACTGGCATCTAATGTGACGAGGCACTGCTTTGTCCTGAATTCCGGCCTTAATGTGGATTCTATAAGGCTTGGCGAGACCGAACTGCCCTTCCGCGAGCGAGAGTTCACGGATGTGGTGGGTCTCAAAGCTGTTTGGGTGTTTTTCCCTAAGCCTCTTGATGAGGATGACGAACTCGGGGTCACTTTTGTCTACTCAGGTCGTCCTGTGGGAAAGACCGGCGTTCAGGTGGATGACGATGGAATGCGCCTCTCGCGAAAATCCGCCTGGTATCCTGTGGGAGCAGGATTCAACAGCTTCACTGCACGTGTTACCTGTGTTACATCGCCTGGCTTTGTATCTGTATCGGACGGAGAGTTGATCTCGTTCGAAGAAAGCGATGATCGCGTAGTATACGTGTGGGATGTCAAGGAGCCCATTTCAGGGCTGGGCTTTACATCAGGCAAGTTTGAGATGGGGTGTACGATACACCGGGGAGTGAAACTCGAACTCTATCTTGGTCAGGCCATCAGACACACAATCGAACCGGGGATCCGCATCTTCTGTGAAGTGCTTGACGCCTACATTGATATGCTTGGCGAACCGCCGGTTGAGAGATTTTCATCAGTCCTGAGACGTCAATACTCCAGTGACGAGCAAGAAGTGCGCATGGTTACCGCTTTGGGCCACGAGATGGCGCATGTATGGTGGGGAAGCCCGATATCTGTCGGATTTGACCATACCTGGTTCCATGAATCGTTAGCTCGGGTCATGGCTTACGAAACAGTTGGGCGGGTATTAGGGCGTGATGCCGAATTCCAACTCGTCCGTGAAGAGGTCGACAGATGGGCAGCTGATGCAACGCTGGGACCGGGCGGGGAAGAAAGCGTCCTCCTATGGGCCAAGAGCCGAGCCCCGTATGCGCCGCGTCCGATATGCATCAGAACTGCTCTTACTCTCCGGTTGCTACGCTATACGCTCGGAGAAGAAATGTTCTTTAGGATTCTTCGAAAGCACTTGTCTCTCTACCGAGGCAAGCCCTCCGGATTAAGAGATTTCGTCATGATTGCAGAGAGCGAATCCGAGATGAACGTAGGAAGGTTCATGAGGCAGTGGCTAGGAAACACGGCAAGCTTCGCATATCAGATTGAGTCTGCAGTCTGTTCCAGGCGGTCAGAGGACAGGTTTGCTACAAGGCTTCATCTGGTTAATACAGGTGATGCACATAGCCCGGTAAATGCTGATGTCCTCTTGGCAGGAGATGACGAAGAAACCTGTGAGCAGGTAAAGCTCACAGGCAGGAACCAGGTGCTGTATATTGTTACAAACCATCCTGTTAACACGGTCGTGCTGGATCCGGGTGCGTACTTGCCTAACATAAGCTGGCGTAACTGCCGGATACAGACTGAACGGAAAGGCCGGCGGTGATGTCTGCGACAAGCTTCAAATACTCAGCCATCCAGCTTTTTGCGGATTTCCCGGACTTCGCTAAGCAGGCCATCAAGAAGTTGAACAACTTGCGCCTCATCCGGGCGAACGAGGATCTTATCCCCGGTCGGCGCTCCGTCCCTTTCTCCGATGATATCCCCGAGGCCGTCATCTCTTGCGCGGACTCGTTGCACAAGGCTGAGGACATAATCTCGGATTTCCTCTGCGTTTTCTATGTTTTGAAATGAGAGTTCTGCTGTCGACTGGCCTGTAGCTGCGGTAAAAACGCGAAGGCTCGCTAAGCCGTATGCGCGCTGCCACGGGCCTTGGTTTACGTCTACCATTTGCACTCTGCTGATTGGCAAGCGGGAGCGGCGTTTCCAGAACACTCCCCCTTCCGCATAAAGCCACTCATCGTCAATAGCGTAAGTGACGCTTTTATAGTACCTCGGTACCCAGATGAGGATCCATATCGCCACAAGAACAGTTGCGACATGCGTCCAGAACATAATGCCTTTAGCCACCGGGTTATCTGTGGTGAGCGCTACCGGAACACTCCATGGCAACACTGACACAGCAAGGATCAATAATGACATCGTGTAGAGGAACGTCTTCATTGCAGGATGCGGTCGAAATTCTTTCTTCTGCATGAGAGGCACCCCTTTCTGTAAACTCACTAGACTTACTTAATAGTTCCTCATCCATGTTATAACGGCTCCTGAACGATAGCAATAAAAGGTGTGGCAATTCAGAGCGATTGACTATTGAAAACAGAAGATGTACCATTCAAAGTGGATGTTTCTCGATGAAAGGGGACGGTTTAGATGGGAATACGGGCTTCCGGGAAGCCGATTGTTTTCCTAACTGTTATGCTGGCCGCTGTTTTGTTGATAGGCGCTTATGTAGTCAGCGGACGTATAGAAGCGAAAGACGTCGATATGCATGAAGTAGCCGGGCACTGGGAAGGCGCCATAAATGTGCTGGGCCAGGAACTCATCATAATGGTGGATTTTACAGTTGAAGGAGATGAGTTGTCTGGAACCATTGACATTCCCCAGCAAGGAGCGTTCGGGGCGCCTCTTGCAAATATTCAGTACGAGTCTTCGAAGATACATTTTGAACTGCCTGTGCCTAATGCCAGAGCTGATTTTGACGGTGTTTTGGAAGGCCATGAGATTTCAGGGAAGTTCTTGCAAAGTGGTATAGAAGGCACTTTTACCCTGACGAGGGAAGTTCGGGACGCGGGCGCGTCAGATCCGGCAGAAGGGGCAGGTGGCGAAGAAGAGCCTCTTGAGGTCGGCAGGGTGGAGGAGATTGTCCTTGAGACTCCCACGGGCAAAATCTACGGAACCCTGCAGCTGCCGGAGACAGATGCGAAGTGCCCTGTTGTTTTGATACACGCAGGGTCCGGCCCCACCGACCGCGATGGCAACAGCCCTCTTCTTCCCGGAAAGAATGATAGCCTGAAGATGATCGCACAAGGCCTTGCTGAAGCGGGCATCGCTTCTCTACGTTTTGACAAGAGGGGTATTGCGAAAAGTGTAGGCGCTGCGGCAAGCGAGGCTGACCTAAGGCTCGATCATTACATCGAAGATGTAATCGGATGGATTGAGCTTCTTAAAGACGATGGCCGTTTTTCCGCTGTGGTAGTCCTTGGCCACAGTGAAGGATCTTTGATCTCAATGGCTGCAGTGAATAAGTCCTCAGGGGTTTCCGGTGTCATCTCGGTGGCAGGCGCAGGTAAACCAGTGTATGAAATGCTGGAAGAGCAGCTTGCGAATCAGCCTAAAGAGATCCGCGATGAAAGCATGGCCATAATGGAAGAGCTGAAGCAGGGGAGGACGGTCGCCAACGTAAGTCCGGAGCTCATGATGCTGTTTAGGCCAAGCGTCCAACCGTACATGATGTCATGGTTCAAGTATGACCCTAGAGTTGAGATTGCGAATCTTGATGTCCCTGTATTGATTCTGCAGGGCACAACTGACTTGCAGGTGTCAGTTGAGAATGCCGAGTTGCTGGCTGAGGCAAATCCAGGCGCGAGGCTTAGAATAATCGCTAACATGAACCATATCTTGAAAGAGGCACCTCTTGATCCCCAGGCAAACGTGGCAACTTACAGCGATCCTGAGCTGCCGCTTGCACCGGGTTTTCTCCAGGAGATCATAAGTTTCGTGAAGGAGTGTTGTGCGGACGTATGTTCCGTGTGTGGGCTGTAGGGCGGCTATAGGGCATATACTTGCATGCTCCGTTATAGCGCATATGCCGGCATGTTGCGTCATAGGGCATATGCCGGCATGTTGCGTTATAGGGTATACTCCGGCGCGCTCCGTTATAGAGCATATACCCGCAGGCTCCATTATAAGGCATATACCTGCATACTCCGCTGCAAGACTCTGCGGATTAGAAGAGGCTCTTAAACCTTTGCATTTCAAACGTCATTGAACAGGTGAGATGCCGCTGTAGATTGGAGAGATCAGATACTGATTTAAATTGAACAGCCGTGACATGTGTTTGATGAGTGCATCTATAAGAAAGAAGTGTTGCAGCCCCCACCATGCTTACAGGGTGGGGGCGTTTTCTTCTACGTATACGTGAAGGCGACCTCGTCTATACACTGTAACAGGATGAAGCTTCCACAGCTATAGGCTTTAAGCGCGTGCTCTTATAAGGAACCTGTCTTCTTCAGTATCCTGTAAATACACATAGTCCAGGTTCGGTTCTTTGGATATCTTTTCGAACTCCGCTTCTGCGGCGGCTCTGCACTTTGAGCAAGCATGCCATGGGATGATGACTGCGGCTATTCGTGAGACTTTCCTGGTTTGATGGACAGCGCCGGAGATTATCAATCGCCAGCCGCTGCAAGCTTTGCACCTTGCGATACGTTCAAACTGTTGTTCTGAGATACCGCCTGTGTCATAGTAGATCCTGCGGTTCCTTTCATAAACAGGCCCTGTGCCGAAAACCCTGTCAAGATCTACGTCTTTTCTCGTATTCCACATCTGCCTTAGAGTGTTGACGAGCTCCTCGATATGCTGAGTCAGTCTCTCTGATTGCCTCGTTACCCGCGGAGACCAGTCGGGCTCTTTGACAGCACTGTAATCGAGGCCTGCGAGTGCCAGCAAGATACCTGCATTAATGTACGGAAGCGCGCCTTCAATGGAGTATCCTCCTTCCAGCACCACAATGTCAGGGGCAAGAAGCTCAGTAAGGCGGGCATACCCTCTGGCTGTGAAGTTCATATTTGTGAGAGGATCAGTGTAGTGATTATCCTGGCCTGCAGCGTTTATCACGATATCAGGTTCGAAGTCTTCAAGTACCGGTAGAACCAAGTGTTCCAACACATATAGAATCCCTTCATCTCCGGTTCCGGGAGGAAGAGGCACGTTTATGGTATTCCCGTAAGCTGCAGGTCCGCCGCGTTCCTCAACAAAGCCTGTTCCCGGATAAAGTGTGCGTCCGTCTTGATGGAGGGAGATGTGCAGGACTTCAGGGTCATTGTAGAAGATATCCTGCGTGCCGTCGGCGTGATGGGCGTCAGTGTCTACTATCGCGATGCGCTTGTCAGATCCGTATGTATGGCGGATGTGTTCCACCATGATAGCTTCATTGTTGACAAGACAGAATCCGCGCGACCCGTGGACTATCCGCATGGCGTGGTGGCCGGGAGGGCGGAGGAGTGCAAACGCTCTGTCGGCTTTGCCGGTCATGACTAGATCAGATGCGGCTATTGTCCCGCCTGCTGCGATCCTGTGAGATTCAGTGATTATCCTGGATACGTTGGGGACGCACACGTGAATGCGGTTGATTTCGGCGTCCTCTGCAATCCGGGGCCTATATTCCTCGATGCCCGGGATGTCCAAGAGCCCTTCTTCAACGATCTGATCTCGCGTGTAAAGGAGCCTCTCCTCACGTTCAGGATGATCCGCGGTAATCGCCCAGTCGAACGCGGGAAAGAAAATCACCCCAACTTTGTATTTGCTTGCTTGCACCGAAAATGACCTCCATTGCCGCAAATAAGTCCCTATACTAAGAAGCCATTATGTATCTTCAGGGGGTTCCCAATACCGCCGGAAACTCGAGGAAGCCTCCTCGGGGCCAGGGCCGGATCTCAGTTAAGCTAGTCACAACTGACCCTGGAGACCCTTGGCCTCACCTGGGCACGAATCATAAACGTGCGTCCTACGGTGTGGAACCCCCGCACCATGTTGAAGCTCTCTTCCTCTACTATCTGGATACTGTCTGCCCCATCAAGGCCCAGCCTATTTCCGGCTTCAGTTGCCCATTCCATAGCTTTATTGCGTGCTTGCTTGATTCCGAAAAGGACAGGCCTTTCGATTCTACCGATGTAGCCTGCCTCAGGCACTGTCATAATCCCCAAGGCGGTATCTGCATGCAAAGTTATAGCAGCCGTCGGATGGCTTGCCGCAGCTCCTATGGCGTTTGCACTCTCATGGTGGGGGAGGATCTGGTGCTTCAGCCCGAGCCTTTCAGCAGCAGCAGGGATAAAGACCTTCGCAGGAGCACCTAGCCCTATCACTGCCTCCGGGCGTATGTCAGGCGGTGCCAGCATCTGTGAGACAGTATAGACAGGTTGTGATTCCAGGTATTCATAGATTTCCTCGATTGCGGAGGCAAGCTGAAAGGTGAAGGTTTCCACTATCTTCGTGGCCAGCTCTTTCGGGCTTAGGCCGTAAGGCGCAGCAAAATCGGCTAAAGCCTTCGTGGCTAGCTCAGGGTTGCCTACTTCGGCTAAACCGAGGACCACTGCTGCATCCGTAGGGGTTACATAATTGCCGCCAAAAGCAGCCGGCGTTCCTGCACGTTTTGGCCCGATCTCAAGATCTATATCTTGAGTATGAGTTCTTGGCTCGCCCGCGCCTGTGCTTGTCTTTTGTAGATCTGCATAAACACTCGTTTCTTGCTGTGCAACGGACCTGATCTTAGAGCGGACTGTATCTCCTGCTCTACCTGCTCCCGAATGCCGGACGACCCTTATCTCTGAATCGCCCCCGAGACCGATGGATCTTGAAAAGAGGGCAGGGACAAGGGTCTTGAATCCTGAGATCTCAGCTCCTTGCCTTTGAAAGACAGTCTCTCCTTTAACTTGCACCGAGATGTCTGTGGTCGTGCCTCCTATGTCAACGATTACCGTGTTTGAATCCGGGTAAGCAGATAATGCTTCTGCGCCCATAATGCTCGCCGCAGGGCCTGAAAGGATAGTCTCGACAGGGCGGACCAGGGAGTCTTCCAGCTGCATGGTGCCGCCGTCCGCCTTCAGCAGGAATACCTGGGTGACGTTTTTGCCACGCACCAAGAACTTACGAATCATGTCTACGAAGAGAGCCTGACGCCGGGCTATACTCGCATTAAGATATGCAGTCGCTATCCTGCGCGGGAAGTTGGGACGACCTGAAAGCCTGTGGCCCAGTGTGATGCTGCCTTTGTGGAGAATAGATTTTTCTGCATAGGCGTCATCGGTGTCTCGTTCAGAAATCCTCTCCAGAATGAGTTTTTCAATTTCCAGCTCGTGAGCGGGGTTTCTGTGTGAGAATTTACCCACTGCTGCCAGGGCTGTGGCGCCGCTGTTTAAGGCTTGGTTTATTGCGTTCATTACCTCTTCGCGGTTGATGGGTGCAACTTCACGGCCTCTATGGTCTATTGAGCCTGACAGCACGTATATGGGAAACCCCAAATCCAGCTCGGCAATGTTCATCCCCGGCCCGGGCACCGCCAGGACAGCTGTGGGATCTCCTTTTCCTTCAATGATCGCGTTCGTGGACAAGGTTGTGCTTAGGTGGAGTTCCATCGGACCGCTAAGTTCCGTGCTTCCGTATGCATCGAGAAGCTTCTCAAATGCCAGGGTTGTGGAATCGAGCAGCCGATCATGATGGGTGCGCACCTTAGCAGTGGCAAGGATCCGTCCTTCCTGTATGAGAGCTGCATCGGTGTTTGTTCCGCCGACATCAATTCCTACAATAGTCATGTCTGTACAGTCACCTTCACTCGTTTGTGGTTGCGCAAAGTCCGTTTCTATCTTCCTTTATATGGTACAGCATATACCGGGAACACTCAAGGCAGGAAGCAGGAGTCTTAGATGTGATGCAGAAGGTACTATCTAATCCGTTGATTTGAGGCGGGTGCTCCCTGTGACAGTGTCCCGCCTGGCCGCGCCCACCCGTGGAAAGGACGTCCGGCGAAGGTACTTGTCTGCGGAAGATGCCTATCTTTCGAAAAAGGAGGCGGGTTCTGTGGAAGAGATCTTGGAACAGATAGTGGAAATTATTGTCGAAGCCGCAGATCCTGATAAGATCATCCTCTTCGGTTCTAGAGCGACCGGGGATTGGTCAGATGATAGCGACTATGACATCCTTGTAGTAAAGAGGGGGGCATATCACAGGAGAAAGCTCGCGCAGGAACTCTATCGAGCATTGTTCGATATGCCGGCAGCCATAGATATCGTGGTCGAGACTCCTGAAAGGCTGGCCAGGTACAAGTGCACGCCGGGGCTTATCTACTTTGAGGCATTGAAAGGTCGTGTCCTTTATGAGCGATAAAGCGTGGGAGCAGTGGATTCGGAGAGCCAGGAGCAACCTTGCCCGGGCAAAGCAAGGGAGGCAATCTGAAGACATTATGTATGAAGACCTTTGCTTTGACGCCCAGCAAGCGGCAGAAAAGAGTCTCAAAGGGCTCTTGGTGTATTTTAAGAAAAACCCGCCGCGGACACACTCCATCGGACATCTACTGAACCTTCTTAGAAAACGCTGCAAAATCGATATTCCTCGTGAAATCAGAGATGCAATCATCCTCAACGAATATGCTGTCACTACCCGGTATCCCGGAGATTGGGAGCCTGTAACTGAAGAAGAATATGAAGAAGCAGTTAAACTGGCGGATGAAGTGTGCAGCTGGGTCAACGGTGTTATAGGCTGCGAGTAGAGTTGTCCTGATTGTAAAGAGAAGGATTTATTAAGATAATATGGAATAAATCCATAGGGAACGACAAAATGCTCCAATGCTCGCGTATAGACCTGATAATCATGGGTTCAGGCGTTTCTACCAGGAGGCCGTAACCGACCTGGCTACGGGGGCGTAGGCGAGGCGTTATCATTTTCAGGCTTTGATTTGCCCGTCTTTACACTCGTGCCTTGGTCTTGTGGTCTCCTTGCGTTTTGTTAGGTTTTTTGGGGCATGTTTCTTAAGCAGTCACCTGAAAGGAGTGGCGTGTATGTCTAAAATCCTCATTCGCGGCGGTAGAGTTGTTACCATGAATGAAAAGCAAGAGATCTTAGAGCGTGCCGACATCCTGGTTGATGGTGGCACAATTGCCTCAGTCGCAGCAGCAGGTGATGAAAACGAAGAAACAGCCAACGTTGAAGTTGATACAGTTATTGATGCAGAAGGTAAGGTAGTTATGCCTGGCTTCGTCCAGACCCACATACATCTTTGTCAGACACTCTTTCGGGGTCAGGCAGACGATTTAGAACTTATGGATTGGTTAAGGCTTCGCATATGGCCGCTGGAGGGCGGTCATGACGAGGAAAGTATTTATTGGTCTGCTATGCTGGGAATCACAGAACTCATCAAAGGTGGCACAACTGCCATCATCGACATGGAGACAGTCCATCACACAGAGAGCGCGTTCCAAGCGATTAATACTTCCGGAATCCGGGCTACATCCGGAAAAGTCATGATGGACCACGGAGGAGAGGTGCCTCCGACGCTGATGGAGTCTACTGAGGATTCGCTGAAGGAGAGCGAGGAGCTGCTGAGGAAGTGGCACATGCTTGACGGAGGAAGGATTAGATACGCTTTTGCACCTCGATTTGTAGTGTCATGCACAGATGACCTCCTTGTGCGGGTCGTTGCCATGGCAAAAGACTACGGAGTGCTGGTCCATACCCATGCTTCTGAGAACAGGGGCGAGATAGAACTTGTCATGGCGGAGAAAGGTATGAGGAATGTGGAGTTCCTGAAAGAACTCGGGCTCTTGGGCCCTAACCTTGTGTTGGCCCACTGCATCTGGCTGGACGAGGATGAGATGGAGATGCTCAGGGACTCAGAGACTAAGGTCGTCCACTGCCCGTCATCGAACCTTAAACTTGCTTCGGGATTTGCGAAGATTCCGGAGATGATGGATATGGGCGTATTTGTGTCGCTTGGTGCGGATGGGGCGCCGTGCAACAACAACCTTGACGCATTCATGGAGATGAGGCTTGCTGCCTTAATCCATAAGCCTCGTCTGGGGCCGACTGCAATGCCGGCAACTAAAGTCCTTGAAATGGCGACAAAAGGCGGGGCGGAAGCCATGGGCATGAAGGATGAAATCGGCAGTATCGAGCCGGGCAAGCGTGCGGATATAATCATCCTGGACATAGACCATGCTCATGCAGCGCCAACTGAGAACGTGAACCTTATATCTCGGATAGTATACGAGGCTAAGGCAGCGGATGTTGAGACGACCATTGTGGACGGGCGCATACTGATGCATGAAAGGAAGCTTACTTCGATCGATGAGGAAGAAGTTATCCGAGAGGCGAACAAGGCCTTGGAGAAGGTGCTCCGGAGGGCCGGGGTTTCGCCATCAAGCAAGAAATCGGTTAATAGCCGGTCCAAAAGGTAAGTCAGCGGTTTGGAGTTGCATCATCTATTGAGAAAAACCCGGATACCGCAGACAGATAAGTATACGTTTGGTGGGTGTGATAGACAGTGTTGAATCCGGATGAGAAGATACGATATGAAAGGCAGCTCGTAATTCCTGAGATCGGTACCATCGGTCAGGAGACGCTGAAGTCGAGCAAAGTCTTGATCGTCGGCGCAGGGGGATTAGGCTCTCCTGTAGCGATGTACTTGGCGTGCGCCGGTTTGGGCACACTTGGTGTTGTAGATGAGGATATTGTCAGTCTCTCCAATTTGCAAAGACAGATCCTGCACAATACGGATAGGCTCGAGATGAAGAAGGTAGAATCGGCGAAGTTGACTCTTGAACGTCTCAATCCTCATGTACATATAGAGACCTATGACACTAGACTTACCGAAGAACGGGCCATGGACATAATTGCTGAATATGACCTAGTGGTAGATGCAGTAGACAATCTCGCCACAAGATACATAGTGAATGATGCATGTCTGAAGCTTGAGAAACCGTTGGTGGAAGCAGGAGTCATGCGGTTCGACGGCATGATCCTTACTATCTTGCCTGGGAAGGGGCCGTGCTTTAGATGCATTTTCCCGAATCCTCCGCCTGAGGGAGTAGGTAAGACAGCCGCGGAGCTTGGCGTCTTTGGAGCTACTCCCGGGATTATCGGTTGCATGCAAGCTATGGAAGCGGTAAAGGTACTGCTAGGCATAGGTGAACCTCTTGTCGGCAGGTTGCTTCTGTTCAGTGGTTTGGACATGACGTGGAACGAAGCTAAGGTGTTCAAGGATCCCAACTGCCCAGCTTGCGGTGGGGGAGCTTCATGAGATCGGGATCTTCATGAGATAGTGAAGAGGATATAAGGTGCCTTCCGGTATTTCTGCCGCGTCCGATCTGGGACGCGGCAGTTTCTTCATGTGTCCATCAATCAGTCCTCTTATCTGCATTGCCGAACGCGAGAGCGTTTAGATCCATCATCGGTAAACCCAAAAACTGTTGTAACGCCAATCTTAATTGGTGTTACGGGTTTCCATCCCTTATAGGTAGTCTATAAACGTTTGCGCTGCTTGGTCAGGTGCTAGGCGACGAGCGGTTTCCATCCCTTATAGGTAGTCTATAAACGAGGCTCCACCTTCACCCTTGAGTTCTTCCCAGTTGTGTTTCCATCCCTTATAGGTAGTCTATAAACAATCCAGACACCGATGAAGTGACCTACTGCTACTTCGTTTCCATCCCTTATAGGTAGTCTATAAACCCTGCCTTAGCTGCAGTGAAAGTCTTGGGGGTACTGTATCATCAATGTTTCCAGTATTGTAGGATCTCTTCTTTCCAGCTACAAAGGAAGTGCTCAGGTCCGCTCTGTTGTCGACCTCCCAGGGTTTTTGCACTACCGGAGGTCGGCAACTGACAATAAACACATGACTTTGCAATTATTATTCGATACTGCTACCGGTTTACCCTCTTGGATTTAACCTCGCGGTTAGGCTTGGTTGTCGAAGCTTTACCACCTTTCGTATCTCCGTACAGGCGCTTAGCGTTCTGCTACCAAGCGCCCGGTGAAAACCGTGTTCGCCTCCTATCATCGACCGTGTTTGCTATACTCAAGTCTTGCTACTGCTTCTAAGTTTTGGGGAACAAGTGAAGAAGAATAAAATACAGATTGACATTCCCAGAAAATGGTGATATGGTATGTAATAACTACCAAATTATGTTAGGCATGTCGAATAATGGTAGTAGCGTGTCGGTAACTACATTGTCCATGGAGCTAATTGAAAGGCGTGAAGATAGGTTCTTTTAGCGACTGTTACTTGGAGGGAAGGGATTATGGATGGGCTAAAAGTGATTCTGGTGCAGGATGGCACAAGTAAGGGCGTCACTCACTTGGATATCGACGCTTTGCCTAAAGGTATAGAGGTCATAGGCAGTCTGAGAATCGATCGACTTGGTGTAAGTGAAGGCTCAAAAGACGGGACATTAGTGGCTTCCAGCAAAACAGGTTCACATGCGGGGGTAAGCCAGGGGATTGCAGGCGAAGGGCAACCAGGCTCCGGCTTCGGGGTGTCAAGAGTAGTGTTTCCACAGGCGGAAGGAGAAGAACTCGAAGACCGCCCGGTAACCCTTACCAGGACTGAAGTGGAAGTTTTGCGGCTATTAGCTAAGGGTTACCAAAATAAAGAAATCGCAGAGGAAATGTTCATCAGCATCAATACGGTAAAGAGTCATGTTTCCAGCATCTTAAGGAAACTACGTGTGAGGAATCGGGCTCAGGCTGTGAGATACGTTTATAAGTATGGCGTGTCGCAATAATCTTGAGGATCCGGCAGCTGTCTCAAATCGTTCTGTCGAACCGAAAAAAGTCGTTCTTTTGGGGAATGGTAATCATTGCTAATCCGCTATAGACTGGAATTGCTAGGGATGACGTAGGCTGGCGCATGCGCCGCGGTAGGGAGTTCGCCCGCTCAGAAGGCGGGGAAGGAGGTGCGCCACGTGTACGGTAAGCTCGGCGGTAAAAAGCTCAAACTTGACCTCGCGATCGATGGGTTCTGCATAACGTTTCGGCTGTGGGGCCACAGAATCACGATAGGTTGACACCGCAGGGTGGGGGTAGGCAATAGGCTCAAATGGGTTGCGGGCCTATTGCCCGCCTGCCAAAACTGTTGAGGATGGCTCTGGTTACTCCGGAAGAGACGGCTAGGAGAGGCAGAGCTCTTGAGTTCGATGGTAGATTGGGGTGAGCGGGTCTGGAGCGGCAGGTGTTTACCATATCTAATGGTATAGAAGTGCTGGAGAATGAGGACCAGCGCGTGCTGATAAATCCCGCCAATCGCGAGTGGATAAAACTTACGGATCGTGCCTACGAGCTTATCCTAAATCCAAGAGGGAAACGCGTAGGTCAGCTGGTTGTGGAAGAAGCACTCAAAACCCAGGCGGAACCTGAAACGATCCGGTCACTCTTTCAGTATCTAAAGCAGTATGGGTTCATAGCTGAGATACGTAATGTAGTAACCCTTGCCCGCGCTTATCTTAACCTGACAGCAAGGTGCAACTTACGCTGTCCTATGTGCTACTTCTCCATTGAGAACGTGGATGAAGAGATTGCGTTTACATGGGAGTTGTCTTATGAGGCTTCGTGCTTGGTCATTGACACCTTAGCCAAAGTAGACTTGAAGAACCTTGTCATTACCGGAGGAGAACCCCTCTTTTACCGGGATTTTTGTAAGGTGCTTGATTATGCCAAAGATAAGGTTCCTCATATCACAGTCCTCACCAATGGGACGTTGGTTACAGAGGAAGTTGCAGAGCATATAGCGGAGGCTAACGCACGGGTGCAGGTAAGCATTGAAGCTGCCGATCCGGAAGTGCACGACAGTGTTCGCGGCATAAGGAGCTTTAAGGCGGCGATTCAAGGCATTGAGAAGCTGGTTCATGCAGGAGTCGAGGATATCGAGATTGTTCAGACACTTACCAGGGAAAGCATTTCCGAATCACCGGGCATCATCGGATTAGCCAGGGAGCTCGGTGTCGGCTATCATTTCAGTCTGTTTCTGCCTGTGGGCAGGGGGGCTTGCCACATAGGGGAGTTGGAAATCCCTACAGATGAGTTGATAAGCCATTTTGTCAACATAAGTGCAAACTTGCGAGAAGAAACAGACGGATATGACTTTGTGTCTTTTGCTGAGGAGATCGCTGCCGGCAACTTTCCACCTCCTATTGAGCTTGTTGTCAAACACGGATGTGGTGCAGGAACCTCAATTATCAGCATTGCGCCGGACGGCAGGGTGTATCCGTGTCCGCTGCTGCACACGAAGAGCACAGTCTTAGGGAGATTGCCTGAGGATTCGATATGGGAGATTCTAAAACAGGGCGCTAGCAAGATCGAGGATGTTACCTGCCTCCCAGGGTGCTTGGATTGCGATGTAGCTCTTTTTTGCGGGGGCGGATGCCGTGCACGCGCCTTTGCCTATACGGGAGACCTGTCTTCAGAAGATCCTTATTGCGAGTTCTACAGGCGTGTTTTCCGTGCTGTGCTGTGGGAATGGCGAGATGATAGGGCCTTTTCCGATAACTTGGACAGACTGCTGTCTTGTATCGGGAAAGAGGAATGAAGGACTGTGACCGCTCCGACGTATGTCCTTCTTGGGCTCTCGCTGCTTACGCGGATCCTTGTATCCCGAAGAGCGGAGACTCGGGATGATTGCTCGGACGCAATCCCTTTAGTGGTTTGCCTCTTGCTGTCGGTGGCAGGGGTCATACATAGAGGAGACCCTCTATATGTCTATGGCCTAACAGTTTCATCGTTTTTGAACTGTCCTTGGCCTGCAGTCTTTCTTCTTTGGATAGTTGCGTTTTCCGCAGGTAGGGTGGCCAATGCTTTGATGCTTCGTCCTGACTCGGACTTCCGGAAGCTTGTGGCTACAGGGCAGGCAAGTCCGGGCGGAGTCTACCTTTCTCTAAAGGGCTATCCAAGATACGCAGGGATGATCCTGGCTCTGCCTATGATTTGGTCGCAGGCGTTCATGGAAGAGTTTGTATTCCGGGGACTACTGGTGTCGTTGGGTAGAGGACTGTTGGGTTTCTTAAAGGTCTCGATTGGGCTCGTGGATTCCTTGAGTATCGCCGTTACGTCTGTCTTATTCGGGCTCGTGCATTTTCTCCCTATGCATTCTTGCATGAGAGGGAAAAACACTTGGATTCCGCTGTATGCGCTCATAATGCCGACGACTCTCGGAGTGCTTTTTTCTATCCTGAACGGGGCATCAGGTTCACTTTGGCCTGGATGGATCGTTCACTGCTCCTTGAACTACGCAGTATTTGTATGGGATAGGGTATCCGGGATGTGGGAGGCTTGCAGCACGGGATAAGGTGGTTGGAGGGATGAATTACGCCATATGTCGAGTTTTCCCACGTGACAAAAGTGTATAAGGACTTCCGTGGCAGGGTTCTGGCAACAGGAGTTGAGGATCTTTCTTTTACCATCAGGGAAGGGGAGACACTGGCGCTTTTGGGTCCTAACGGATCAGGCAAGACCACTGTAATAAAGCTCCTTGCAGGCCTTCTCGTGCCCAGTGCAGGAAGGATCACGATCGGCGAGTTCGATGTAGTGCGACAGCGAAAAAAAGCCCTGGAGAAGGTGGGGGTGATGCTAGGCGATGCCCGCTCTGTCTACTGGAACCTGACTGCCCTTGACAATCTGGAGTACTTCGCTGCCCTAAGGGGCATCTATGGCAAGAGAGCAAGGGACCGGATAAAAAGGTTGGCTGGATTATTGGATTTTGAAGACGTTCTGACTAGACGAGCAGGTGAGCTCTCTCGCGGTATGCGCCAGAGGGTGCTTCTTGCCATAGCTTTGCTGCCTGAGCCTCGCTTGCTGATACTTGATGAACCCACATTCGGATTGGATGTTGCGTCCAGGCATGAAATAAGGAGGCTTCTTCGTGAAGTTGCAACAGAAAAGGGATGCGCCGTTATTCTCGCTACCCATCAGATGGAGGAAGCCCAGGATCTTGCATACCATGTCTGTATTCTCAGGCACGGTAAGGTAGTCACGGTCGATACCATGGAAGGGTTGCTTGGGAAGATGGAGCGGCTGAAACATCGCGAAGTTCAGTCATCACCTTGGCTTGAAGGGGTTTTTCTGGAACTTACTAGCACCGTGGATGGGCCTTCGGAGTCCTGTCGGGGTAATGTCAGCACAGGAAGGCAGGAGGTATTACATGACAGCTGCAGCTATCCTCCTTGCTGAGCTAAAGAGAGGATTAAAAAATCATCTGGCGTACCCGATTCAGGCTGCGTCTGAAGCCATTATAGTGATTCTCATTGCAATAGCTGTGCCGTCACTCATCAAGGGAAAGACGCCCTGGGGAGTTTCCGGGGTTATAGTAGAGGAGCCCGAGAAGGTTGTAGCGCTTGTTGCGGTCTTCGTCGCTCTTGTCGGGTTGCAGACTGTCCACCGAGTGGTAAGCGAAGAATCAAGCCTTGGGACTCTTGAGCAGTTGAGCCTTGCCCCAATCGGGCTGCCGTCGCTAATGGTGCTTCGTTGCGCTGCTGACACTGTGAGGATGATGCCGATTGTGCTGATTGTTGCAGTGATAGTGACAAAAGGAGAACAGATAGGCAGGGTTCTCGTTATGATGGCTGCTACTCTGCTCCTTATGAATACGGGCATGCTTGGCATAGGGTTCTTCTTAGGTTCTCTTACTCTCGTTGCAAAGCGCCTGGGTTTTATCCCAAACCTTGCAAGCATTGCTCTGTTGCCTTTAGCGTTGTCTCCGGCAGGAGAATTGCCACGGATGGTTGAGGTTCTGGCTTCAGTCTTGCCATTTGCTCATGGCGTGGGACTGATAGGGCATGTTCTTCAAGGCAGTTCCGCTGCCCAGTGGGCACCGGGCCTTTTCAACCTGAGCGTTTTAAGTGCCCTGTGGCTTACCGCAGGTATCCAATGCTTCGTGATAGCCGAGAGATATGCGAAAGACAGGGGGTTGCTGGGGAGGCATTAGACTGCCGAGGAGATATCAAGAAAAGCTTTGTAAGGAGGGATCCTGTTGAGCGGTGACTGCCTTGGAACGAGACTCATGGAAGCATCTTTGAGCTTAAGCCGTATATGCGCAGAAGAGGCAAGCGAGGCAGACTCACCTGATTCAAAGCTCGTTTTCATTCAACATGCAGTTGGTTTCTTAAATACCGCCTACCGATTCAGGTCGTCTTTCAATAGTTCTTTTGCTGTGACCGGCCGCCGTACATAGCAGGAATCGATCCCCCCGCTAGAGAACAATCAAAGTATTAAGTTTGTCGTACCCAAAAACGGGGGGAACATCGTGTTCAAACGGGTTTTGTTAATCGTTCTATTAGTTGTGCTGGCTGTGGTAGCTCTTGGCTCACGGCAAATGGCAACGATATACACTGATATTCTATGGTTTGAAAGTCTAGGCTACCTAGATGCGTTTTGGGTTCCGATCATATGGAAGGTTATTGTAGGCTTTGTCACAGGCGCGGTAGCTTTTGTGTTCCTATATGCTAATCTGGTGTTTGCAGCAAGAAGCATAGCGAGTTCCCCGCATCTTGCGGAGCGCTTTTCCGCTGCTCATTCATGGCAGATTGCAAAGTCTATCCGCGGGGCGTTCTTGATTGTTGCGCTTCTGGCTGCCGTGATTACAGGGGTTGCAGTGTCATCCCAGTGGATGACAGTCCTCGGCTATCTTAACAGAACTCCTGCAGGTGTCTCTGATCCCCTTTTCAATATTGATGTGGGTTTCTATTTGTTCAGCCTGCCGTTCTATGTCACAGTGTACCG
>FZPS01000027.1_pt194 | contig 19866 bp, 18 predicted proteins | sample 1817821 | NCBI WGS metagenome assembly FZPS01 (sample SAMEA104158645, study PRJEB21678) | metagenome | place: Germany | collected 2015-04-21
CAAATAAATATTAAATAAATTAATTTGATTTTAAACGACGTTTGAAAAATATAGTCGAAGAAAGAATGCAAATTTTAAAAATGATCGAAGAAGGCAAGCTGAGTGCTGCTGAAGCAATGGACTTGATGAGTGCACTGGAGAAGGACGCCGCTGATGAAGAGTTTGTACCGAAAAAGCCCGCAAAATGGCTGAAGATCAGGGTGCCATAGGTCAGAGTAATTTTTTCCTGGCTTTGTGATTAAACCGTGTAACTTTTTTTCTATCCGTGTTGAAATAGTGATGGACCTGCTCCTATATAGTATAATAATATAAAGACTGTGAGGTGCAAAATATGGAATACAAAATCGTACACTTACCGAAGGAAAAGTGGAAGGGAACGGTAATCCCGATAGAATACACGACGGATATGTATTATGACGTAATAGTCAATAAGACGGATAATGGATTTTCCGCGGTTATCGAAAAAAAATACTTCACTGAACCGGTCAAACACACACAGGAAGAGAATAATTTTCCGGACAAGCTGTATGATGATCACTGGAAGAATGCATATGCCTGGGGCGTGCTGGTTGATGGCATGCTTATCGCCGCAATCGAGACGGATCGCGAATTATGGTCCAACCGCCTGCGGATAACGGAACTGTGGGTGGAAGAAAGCTACCGGCGGAGGGGAATCGGCCATGCCCTCATTGAGATCGTCAGGGAGCAGGCGCGAAGGGAACGGAGGCGGGCGGTCATACTCGAAACGCAGTCCTGCAATGTGAACGCAATAGACTTTTACCTGCATGAAGGCTTTACATTGGTTGGTTTTGATACCTGCTGCTACCGGAATGACGATCTGCAAAGAAAAAAAGTAAGGCTTGAATTCGGATGGTTTCCGGAAAAAAAGAAAAAATTGACGGCTGAAGAGATAGAAATCAGGATGGAGACGGAATCGGATTGGTACGAGGTAGAGCGGATGACGCAGCGTGCCTTTTGGAATAAGTTCCGGCCGGGATGCGATGAGCATTACCTCGTGCATAAACTGCGGCAGCACGAGGACTATCTCCCGGAGTTAAGCAGGGTGGCGGTAAAGGACGGCAGGATAATAGGCTGTATCATGTATACTAAATCACGTGTTGTTGACGGTGATGTGACGCACGAGATGATAACGTTCGGGCCTCTGTGCGTAGATCCAGATTGGCAGGGGCGCGGAGTCGGTGAGCTGTTAATAAGGCATACAATGAAGATTGCTGCTGAAAAAAGGTATAAAGGGATTATCATCTTCGGGGAACCGGATTATTATCCCCGGATAGGCTTTAAAACCAATGACCATTTTAGCATCACCACCGCTGATGGTAAAAACTTTGACGCATTTATGGGAATCGAACTTTTCGAAGGCAGCATGAAAGGTATAAAAGGAAAATTCCATGAGTCCGAAGTATTTAAATATATACCAAAGGAAGAAGTGGAAGCATTCAATATTAAATTCCCGAAGCTTAAAAAACTGAATTTCCCGGATCAATGGGATTAATAAATACGGAAGCATCCGAAATTATTCAAAAAAATGTACGAGTGAAAAATTAATGATTCCTATAAATATTAGTTTATCACGAATACCCAGTGATGATAAAAAATTTGTAGAAACAGTTGCGAAAGAATTATTTGATACTAAAGGTGAAAATGGACTTGCAACCATAATTAATTTATGGGATGACCTAGGTACAGAAGGATGTCTGGCAGCAGAAAGAGCAGAAGTGGTAAGAGAATACATTAATCTTAAATCATATATTAATGAGAATTTATCAAATCTAAAAGATGAAGATGAAGCAATAATAATGTCAGCATTTTGTCAGGAGTTTGAACGAAGACTTGGACAAAAAAGAAAAGGGAGAGCAGGTTCGAGTTTAGAGTCTGTAACATCTTTTATATTAAATTATTTTAAAATTCCGACAATATCAGCTCCAGAGCATTTTACAACAGGTCTCGAAATTGACCGATGGATAAAATGTAGAGACGGTTGGATTATTGGTATTAGTTGCAAAAGGACATTGAGAGAAAGATGGAAACAAACGTACACAACAGATTTAGATTTGCTGAATAGACATAAAATCAGAGAATTATGGCATGTGATTACGTATGATAAAGATCTTTCAGACGATAAAATAACAGAAATGGGCAGCCATAGAGCGATTTTATATTTACCGGATAATAGTCCAATATACATTAATGCATCTGCCCATATAGGCATGAAAAACTATGTTAGACCAATAACTAATTTTATAAAAGACCTAAAAGAATTAATTTAATTTGATAACAATTTATTTTATATAAGGCAGAAGTTTAATGTTAAAACCCGTTTTACTTCTGGAAAACGACTATTCCAGCTATCATCAGTGCTGCGCCAATTAATTTGCTCCACTCAAAACACATCTTTTCAGTACCGAACAATGCAAAAGCTTCGATAAGGCAGGAAGTTACAAGTTGAGCCACTAAAATAAGCATTGTCGCATATGCCGGCCCTAAACTTGATATGCTCTTGATAACGGTAAATGTGATAAACGCACCGATAACACCGCTTAATAAATATAATTTATTGCTGACATCAAACACTGAAAGCAGATTTTCTCTGCCAGCAAAGAACCAGATACTTATACTTGTAGCAAAAGCCGTTAAATGCACCCAGCTATTTGTGGTCCACATATTCGATGAATCCATTATACGCGTATTAAAAACGCCTTGAACGCTCATTAATAAGCCGGCCAGTAATCCGAATATAATACCAGTCAACCAATCTCCTCCAATAATAAAAGTATTATGTATTAATATATCTCAGACAACTAATATTAAAACAATCTCACTTTCTTTAAAAAGCTGTTCATTTAGTAATTAAATTAGATAGCAAGCTAATTTTACATATTGTATCTTGCCTCAAAAATAGCTGTAATATGAATTCATGTTTAAAATTCTATTGTTTTTTTATTCTTCATAGGGTAGAATGAGGATGATATTAAGAAAGGGCAAGGTATTGATTAATGAGAATAGGCTAATTCGGCAAAATGAAAATAACTATTATAAGGGGCGTTTTATGCTTCTTTTCGTGCTGGATTAGCTAATAAATTAAGATATTAAGGAAAAAACCTGTTTTACAGTTATACATGGTTTTGTGATCTTTCCAGCACGTTAATGTGAGAGGAGAGATTTTTTATGCTTTTAATTGAAGCTCAGAACATAAAAAAGTATTATCACGACAGAAAGATAATAGAATTCGATGATTTTAAGGTTTATTCAGGGGATAAAATTGGAATTGTCGGGCAGAATGGTTCTGGCAAGACTACATTTTTGAACATTCTTTCCGGCGAGGTTGAAACGGACGAGGGTTATGTCAGACGCTTTTGTGATATAACTTATATTCGCCAGTTTTCTGATGAAGAAATTGAGGCGGACCAAAAAGAAATTAGCAGAATGAACCTGTCACAGATTGCGGATCAGGCCGTATGCAGCGGGGGCGAGTTAACAAGAATCAAGATTGCCAATGCATTCAGTAAAAACAATCTCTTAGTATTTGCGGATGAACCAACATCAAATCTTGATTTCAGGGGAGTGGAAATCTTGAAGGAAAGGCTTTCACAAGTGGACTCCATGTTGTTGATAAGCCACAATCGTGATTTGCTGGACAGTCTGTGTAATAAGACTCTCGAAATCAGGGATGGAAAGATTAAAATATATAATGGAAATTATTCTTTCTATAAGGAACAAAGAGGGATAGAGCAGAAGAATGAGATGGTAGAGTATGAGAAATATGTTTCTGAAAAAACCAAGCTTACAAATGCTATCGAAAACAGACAGCGAAGATCAGGGAAAATGCGGAAAGCACCAAAAAGAATGGGGAATTCCGAAGCCAGACTGCATACAAGACAGGCAAATGAAAAACAAGAGAAGATTCATAATGCGGTGAACAGCTTGAGAACCCGTCTTGAAAAGCTGGAAGTGAAGGAAAGCCCGAAGGAATTGCCCATGATTCAACTTGACTTTTCCTTAACAAATCCACCGGCGAATAGAATTGTTATTTCCGCTGAAAACTTTTCCTTTTCATATGGAAAAAAGAAGATATTTCAAAATACCGGATTTCGTATCTTTAATGGATCGAAAACAGCGTTGTTGGGAGAAAACGGCGTTGGTAAGACCACACTGCTCAACTTAATTGCCGGAAGCGGGAATGGCAGTATAAAAATTGTACCCAAAGCTCGAATCGGCTATTTTTACCAGGGGTTTGAAAACCTTCAGCAAAATATGACAGTTCTTGATAATGTAATGGCCGAAAGCGTACAGTCGCAGACGGTTGCAAGGACAATTCTGGCAAGGCTCCTGATAACGGGAGATGATGTATATAAAAAGGTGGAAGTATTAAGCGGTGGTGAAAAAATAAAGGTTTCGTTTGCAAAGCTTTTTGTTTCCAGTGCAAATGTATTCCTTTTAGATGAGCCTACAAACTATCTGGATATGAGTTCTATTGAGGCTTTGGAGAATATGCTGTCCTGTTATGAGGGCACAGTTTTATTTGTCTCCCACGATCGTGCGTTTGTGAATAAGGTAGCGGACAGATTGCTCCTGATTGAAAACCAATCAATATCCGAATTTGACGGAAACCTTGATAAGTTGGAGAAATATAAAAAACAGCAGATTCAAAAAGATATTAATGACCCCGAGCAGATTGCGCTGCAGATGAGGATGACAGAAATCATTGCTAAACTTTCAAGACAGGACGCGAATAAGGATGAACTGGAAGCGGAATACGGGCGCTTGCTGAAGAAGTTAAGGGAACGCCGGACTGTGTAAAATTCCTGCCTGTACAGCCCGGCCAGGTTAATTTTTCTAAAAAGGTCCGTTTACCATATCAGAGGTAATATACCCATCCGGATCATATTCCGCTCCCGCTGGTACGTCAAATTCAGTATCGGATATATTTTCAATTTCAATATCGGTAATGGTAATAACCCTATTATCATCAAATTCCATCCTCAACGGAAACCCGGTATTTTTGCTGATATACATTTTTCTGTGAATATAGTGGTAATCTTCTACAAGAATACAGGGTTCTCCGTCTACCTCCTCATTTTCGCTGAGCAGGACACAATGAAAATCTTCCGGATCCTTCGGAATTTTTAATATAAACTGGATATTTTTATATTCATAATATTGTCTCATATAATCTTCATCCAAAGGATATTTTATGTATTTAGTTAAAAATACATCATAGGCGTATAACATTTTTTCATCAGGGTGAATATAGATAATAATAGGGTAGACGTCTGGTCCCGTTTTGCGAGATTCCTTAAATTTATTCAAATCCCCCGAATGTGTAATTGTATATATACAACCTATCTCAGGGTTGTTTCCATTTTCGTCATGATAAATTTTCGTAACCGTAAAACTGTAGTTTTTATATTCGTTTAATTTTGCTATCAAAGCATTGACATCAAACGTTCTTTTTATCACCTTGGAGGTCTTGGTCTTCGACGGAACTTCTATTCTTATGCAGCCCGATAATGCAAAAAGCATAAAACATGCAATAAGAATAATTATTTTTCTTGCAATACCGTTTTGAATTTTATTTTGCATAGTATTCAATACATTTTCACTCCTTTTTAGTTATTTTCATCCCATTATTTAAACGTTCTTAAGATACTCCCGTTTTTTTATTTAACTCGCCGCCTGGTTTTGTCAATTGTTTCCCGGCACTTATATAGGCGGGACGGATGCTCATCTTTCGCCTTATTTTATTCTATAAGCTGCTGGAATTAAAAATAGATTGGATATGCTTTTATTTAGTACGAATAATGTTTTTACAAAACGAAATTCCAAAATAGTGCTGTGTGCAGAACTTTCAAATGGCAGTTAAAGAATAAAAGATAGATATCGCTGTAGAAAATTGTATCATTATGTATTAAAATATAGGTTAATTATAGTTAATATGAAAAAATAAACAGATATTCAAAGGAGAAGTAGATAAATGGTTTTACACATCCTGTATAGATCAAGTTGATCATCATTTTTTCTTTTCTTTGAATTAGCCGTAATCACCAGGAGAGGATAATTCACAATGAAAAAGTTTTTGCGAAAGCATCAATTGCTGCGCACCCTTGTTGAGTTGCGCGGTAATCCCCGCGCCTGTGTTTATACCGAACCGATGTGGGGACTGTCTATGAATTTGTGCCTGCCTTACGCAACGGTGTATATGCTTACTTTTGGGTTAAGTGATGTACAGGTGGGGATTGTGACTTCAATTTATATGTTTTCTCAAATGATCTTTGCATTTTTATCGGGTGCGATCATTGATAAAATGGGACGCAGGAAAAGCACGGCAATATTTGATTTTCTTGCCTGGAGCCTTCCTTGCCTTATATGGGCATTCAGTCAGGGCTTTTGGTTTTTTGTTGTTGCCGCATTGTTTAACGGCATGATGAAAATAACCGCGGTATCATGGGATTGCCTGCTTGTAGAGGATGCGCCAAAGGATAAGATAACGCATATATATTCATGGGTGATCATTTCAGGCAATCTTTCCGCGCTGTTTGCGCCAATTTCCTCAATCCTTGTCGCAAAGCTGACACTTGCGCCGGCTATAAGAATACTTTATATTAATGCCTTTATAATTATGACTGCAAAGCTGCTGATTCTATACAAGTTTTCAACAGAAACAGCCGTAGGGAAAATAAGGCGCGAAGCGACTCGCAATATGTCATGGGTTGAGATGCTGTCCGGGTACAAAAACGCACTGCGCAAAATACAGAATTCACGAGGTATGGTATTTGCAATAATCATAAGTATTCTGGTAGAGATTGCAGCTATGATCGGAATGACATTCTGGCAGATTATCGCATCCCGCCGCATTGGTATACCTGATACACTCCTGCCTATATTCCCGATGGCACGAAGCATACTTTCGATATTTCTTTTCTTTACCGTTATCTCACGTATCAGGCAATCAAAGCTGAAATGGCCGTTGTATGGAGGGTTCTTAAGTTCGATAATCGGTTGTATTCTGCTGATTTCAATTACAAACGCCGGTGTATGGGGATATGTGATATTATCGATTTCGTTAATTTTTGAAGCGTTGGGAATGGCGGTTTTAAACACACTTAGAGAATCTCTCGTTGCTATCCATGCAGACCGTACGGAGCGCTCGGTGATTATGGCCTTACTCCAGACAACAGTTATGCTGGTAAGCGTGCCTTTTGGATATATCGGAGGGCTGCTAAGCGATATCTCGCGAGTACTGCCTTTCGTGCTTAGCATTGCATTGTTAATGGCAGGCATGCTGGCAACAGCCGTGTTTTATCGAAAAAGCCAGGTAAACCGGGAAAGCGAAGGGGACGTTTTACTTGACTTATAAATAATTTAAAGAGCTACTATACAATGGTGCAAATGTATAAACAGTAAAAATAAGAGCGCATTGTAAAATTTGAAATTCAGAATAATGACTTTTTGAGTACAATAAAACACTATGGCATAAATGCAACCAAACACGAAAGATAATAGAAATCGGGGAAGATAAGCGAACAGGGATCTGCCCGGTGTGATAACCGGACAGATCCCTGTCCTATTTTATACTTTATTCAAAGGTCAGCACTCATATGTTTTTGCAAGCTCGAACTCGTCCAGCACTGCCTGATCCGGTTTCTTCGTGATTAGTGAAAAAACAACGATTACAATGCATGACAGGACAAATGCCGGGAACAGCTCGTATATTCCAAAAACACCTCCGATTGGTTTAAGTAATAGCTTCCAGATAAATACCATGCCGCCCCCTGTCAGCATACCTGCTATCGCGGCAGAACGTGTGGTTTTTTTCCACAAAAGTGAGAAAAGCATTATCGGGCCGAATGTAGCGCCAAAGCCTGCCCATGCAAATGAAACAACCTGGAAAATAATACTGTTCTCATCCAGTGCAATGACTATACCAAACAGTGATACAATTAAAAGCGTGATACGCGTCACGATCATGATCTGCTTATCGGTAGCATCTTTTTTCATAATACCCTTATAAATATCCCTCGAGAATGCCGAAGCGGATATCAGCAGATAAGAGTCTGATGAGCTCATTGTTGCCGCAAGTATACCGGACAATATGATACCGGCAACTAAAGGAGGCAGCAACCCAGTAGACATAATGATAAAGATACTTTCAGAGGAGCTCTGGGTAAGTAATTCTGTCGGGTACATTGCTCTTCCTATCAAACCGATAGATAATGCAGCAAAAAGCGAAATAACACACCAGATTGTTGCTATTCTTCTTGATTTTTTAAGATCGGATGATTTCTCTATAGCCATAAATCTTAACAATACCTGGGGCATGCCAAAATAACCTAAACCCCAGGATAAAGTGGATATGATTGTCAAAAAACCGTAATTCCCGGCTTCCCCAAATAAAGGCCTGCCGGCTGCGTCTATCTGTTGAACACCGTCTGCCAGCTGCGGCTGCGCAATTCCGAAAAATTCAAAGAAACCCGGTATTCCTTTGATATTATTGATAACAGCTGATATACCGCCTGCTGAGATTGTACCCAATACCAGTATTAAACACAAAGCGGCAATCATAACGATTCCCTGAAGAAAATCGGAGACACTTTCAGCTAAAAAGCCGCCGAGAAATGTATACAGAATAACTACAAAAGCGCCAATTATCATTACAACCTGATATTGCATATCAAAAAGCGTACTGAACAGCTTACCGAATGTAACAAAGCAGCTTGCCGCGTATACAGTAAAAAACACGAGGATAAAGAGTGAGGAAATTGTTAAAATAATTTTTTTGTTTTCCTTGAACCTGTTGCTGATAAATTCGGGAATGGTAATAGCATTTCCCGCAACAACCGAATACCGGCGCAGCCTTTTTGCCACAATAAGCCAGTTAATATAGGTTCCGGCTGCTAAGCCAATTGCGGTCCAAAAAGCATCACTTAAACCCAACCAATATGCAACTCCCGGTAAACCCATCAAAAGCCATCCGCTCATATCGGAAGCTTCCGCGCTCATCGCTGTAATCCAGGGCCCCAATTTTCTTCCGCCTATAAAATAGTTATCGGAGCTTTCATTGGCACGCCTGGCATAATACAGACCGATCCCAATAACAACCAAAAGATAAAAACCCATTGCAATTAAAATTTGTATTTGATCCCCTTGCATATCTCAATCTCCTTCTACTATTTTTTGCTATTATATCAAATCTTAACGGAAGATAAAAGAAAATTCAACGATAGCTGCCTGCCGCTTCCAAATTAATATCAACGAAGACTTTTATGCATTAAAAAGTTTTAATAAACCTGTTGACATTAACGTAACGTTATGGTTTATTTTATTTATCCTTTTCTACCGTGAACTTGACGTGCCGCTGGAGGAGACACGAAGAATTATATGTGCGAAAGATTTTAATGGGTTTTCGGCGCTTCAGAACCATTTGACAGCATTGATGAGGAAACGCGATCAGTTGGATCTGCTGATTGCTAATATAGAAAAGACAATAAAGGCAATGAAAGGAGAAATTATTATGAGCGATAAGGAAAAGTTTGAAGGGTTTTTAACAAAGCTGGTTGACCCCCGTAATACATTTATCCGTCTCTTATTTTTCTCAACCGTTCCCATAACCCAACTGATTTACCCCATTCTTTAATGAGCATTTGGCTATTCATATATTAAGTCGACTAAAATGTTCTCCTGACTTCGGAACAAAAATACCGGCGTTAACGTCTAACCGGATAAATTGTGATATACTATGCTTAGGAATATTCGGGAGGTCGCGATGAAAAAATTTATTTCCAGCATTATTGCAGTAGTTATGCTGTTTTTTCTTCCATCATGCATTCCACACATTCCATTAACATACGAAACATTAATAGACGATACAACCGGCCCGAAGGGAATCAATGAACCGGAATATCCGAAAGGGTTCAGTTCAACAGATTATGACGCCATGCGTCAGAGGCGTGATGAGAACCCGGTGAATGATTCAACTTACGATGCGATTTACAAGTTTTCTTATAACACCGCTGCGCAGATTTTTAAAGATGTTAAAATAAATGGCTGCTATTCACCTCTAAGTTTATATTATGCGCTGGCATTGGCGACAATAGGTGCGGAGGGTACGACTAAAGACGAACTGCTTAATGTGCTGGGCTTTGACAATACTTCCGATCTGTCCGTGGAATGCGGAAACCTTTATCGCCTTCTATATACGCATAATGAATTTTCCAGACTGAAAATAGCAAACTCCCTCTGGCTCGACGACGAACTGGACGGCATTAAATATACATATAAGGAACCATTTATTAAAAATGCGACAGATAATTTCTATGCTTCGCTGTTTTCTGTCGATTTTTCTGATAAATCCACCGGCAGAATGATGGGGCAATGGGTTTCGGGTAATACAAACGGCAGAATTGCTCCAGCACTAAGCATTGATAAAGAGCAAATCATGAGTATTTTAAATACGGTTTATTTTTATGATCAATGGATTAACCGCTTCAAAAAGGAGAACACTAAAGAGGATCTGTTTTATTTGGAAAACGGTGAAAGCGTGCTTTGCGACTTCATGAATATGACTAATGCATCTCAAAGTTTCAGCAGGGGCGAAGGATACACGCGTTCTTCCCTCGGGCTGAAAAATAACAGCAGTATGGTATTTATCCTTCCCGACGAAGGTGTTAGTGTAAACGAGCTGCTCTCGTCTCCGGAAAGAATAGCGGATATTTTTACCGGCGGAGAAAGAAAGGTCGGCAAAGTTGTCTGGAGTGTTCCGAAATTCGGGTACTCTTCAAGCTTTGATTTGGTTGACGCACTTAAATCTTTGAATATTCATTCGGCTTTCAGACGGGATGCGGATTTTTCAGGAATCACCGATGGGATTGCATTCATATCCGGAATAAAGCAGGAAACCTGTATCTCCATCGATGAAAATGGAGTTGAGGCATCAGCCTTTACAAATATCGCTTATGCAGGGTCGGCCATGCCGGAGGATAATGCGGAAATGATACTGAACCGCCCGTTTATTTACGGAATAATAGCACCAAGAGGAACACTTTTGTTTATAGGCGTATGCGGAAACCCTTCCGAATAAGGAAGTCAGGGGGGACGTTTTGTTTGACTTGTTATCCCAACGCAAGAATCAAATGATGTGTGCTGAAAATGCTGGGATATGAAAAATGTGAAAAACCATATCAAAATTTATCTTTGCTCAGGCAGCACTTTTTATATTTTTTCCCGCTGCCGCAGGGGCAGGGATCATTCCGTCCGACTTTCCAGCGGTCGGCTGCCGAATGAACAGCATTACTGTCGCTTTTATCTTGTATGGTCAAAGCGCTATTAAACTTGTCAAAGTTTTCGTCGGTAAAATACATGTTGCCTGAGATAGTATTGCCTTTCATCCAATAATTCGGTACGTGGTTTTTTAAATCGTTGAAAAAGGTTCTGAATACCTTCTGTTTCCAAAAATATTCGGGCAGATCTGTTTCTTTGAACAATTGCTCTGTCGATATTTCGGGCTTTGCATTCAATAAGATCTCAAGCAGGATGGACATAGAGTATAAAGCTTTTTCTCTAAAAAGCTCCTTGGCAGATTCATTTTGGTCACCATCTAATTCATCTATACCTTTTTCTTCAAATAGATCATAAAAAAGTTCGAACAAAAGCCTTAAATGAAGATGGTGCATAATAAGACCTATCATACCGGACTCTTTGGGTATCATGTCCGGAGTAATGGCAGGGTATATTGATTTCTGCCATGTATTACTGATAATCTGTTCTGCAGGAAAGTCTGAATACATATAATAATAACGTGTGTTCCCAATCAATTCATATTTTATTTTACGTGTGTCAATAAGAGATATAATCCGGTAGAAATCAAAAGCAAATGTTTCATCGACGGGTACTTTCAGAAGATGAGCGGTTTCTTTCATGACTTTATGAAGATCCGCCACACCCCAGTAAAAAAAGATAGAATCAATATATTCTTCAATTTGTTTTGTGTATTCTCTTTTTCTAATAAATTTGGAATCGGCAGTAAATTGAAGGAAATCCGTCCTCAGTGGGAAAAATAGTTCAATTTTTTCCAGTGGATGACGTATTGCAAAAATAAATCCTTTTCTGAGAAGGCCTTGCATTATTCTTAAAGATGCCTCATCTTCCAAATCAATAGAATAGATTTCTTCCCGTGAAATCTCCCGGAGAATACGGAAGTCATCATAGGGCATATGTTCCAGTATTTCACGGAAGTTTTGGCGGATGTGGTTCTCAATACACTCCGCCAGTTCCTTTTTCTTGATTTTAGAGGTAACGCGAATATCAAGTTGTTTTCTGATAATATCCAATTCATATTTCCTTAACTGTATCAGGCAGTGTAATAATGTTTTTTCCGATACTTTATGTTCGGTAATAACAAAGGGCTCATCATTTTTTTTATTGTTCATCCACCGATCAAAAATCTGTTCAAGGATTTGATTTGCTTTCGGATTTTCCACACTCATATGTCCTGTCATTATACCTTCCATAACCTCAAGCATATCATATGGATCCATTTTTCCCGTATTTCTGCTTTTTTTAGATTTTTTCTTGTGTTTTAACGGGGTGTGCCGCATAAAAAGAATGTCATCCGCAGGACCTTCATATGCGCAAACACCCACTCTTGGGGAATTAACCCATTTGGAAAAATCAATTTCATCATTTTCCTGTTCCATTTTGCGCTTGCAGGCAGAACAAACCATACCGCATTCACCGTCATATGGATTAATATAGTGGAAATTTGCCGTTTTCTCACATCGTTCACAAGTATATTCCACAGGCCTGTTTCTTGCAAGAAGTCTGATTCCTCTTTCTTTGCCTGCGGATTCAAAGGCACCCTTTACGCTAAGAGTAAGATAAGTGGTGGAACCAAAGTCATATTCATATGTAAAAGTGAGTCCCGGGTAAAAAAGGTCACCAACCTCGTCTTCCATACTTTGTTCATGGATCGAAACAGTACAGCTTTCAAAGTATTCACCTTCAATTTCAAAATGGCTCAAATGATCACAGCAATCAAGCCATATATCACGCAAATAGCAGTCAAGTTCTTCAAACCGGACACAGCCGTCCACCATCATATATAGGGAATAAGCATTGTTATACCGTGCGGTTACATGAATCAGAAAGCCTGTATCCGCATTGTTCGCGTCGGCATTATATCCTGCGTTCTTAATCAAACAAGATTTTAAATGCCTTGTCATACCATTATTTTGATAATCTTTTTTACATATGTAACAAAATGAACTTCCCATATACGCCTCCGAAAATTAGTTCTACTGAAACAAGTCACATTATGGTTGCTGTGACACAATCAAAAATGCATTACGACACTGTTTATACTATACTGAAAAAGAAAACGCAGGTCAATATTAAAAATCATCCTCTTTTTTCATTAGTTTTTTCATTTTCTGTTTTTCTGTAGAGGATAATTTGTCTACTGCGTAATTGGAATTTATCCCTTGCATATCTTCGTGTTTCTGCTTTACGTTGTGATTTGCCTGTTCAATCTCCGCCTTCAGTTTTCTGGCGGATAACAGGGAACAGCCCGAACCTCTGATAATAATCTGCTGTACCGGAAAGGAATTTGAAACTAACAAATATTATTTTGATATACAGCAGTGTAGAAACTGCCCAAGAAGACAAGAATGTACCGGCAAAGCAAAACGAAAAATTCTTCATATCAGCATAAACACTCCGGAATTCTACGAATTATCACAATGGCAAAAGACAAGCGAATTCAAAGAGAAATACAAACAAAGAGCTTACCAGGAAGGAAAAAACGGAGAGATGAAGCAACACCATGGACTAGCCCGAGCGACAGGGTATGGTCTACGAAGTATGCAGATACAAGCAAAATTAACTACATTGGCAGTCAATTTAAAGAGGATAGCCAAGATAGGGAAAGTCAACGGCAACAAAATTGATACTTTCAAAATTCCTCATTTACGCGACGGCGATGTTATCCGGGCAGGCAGGCTCAATTTTGTTAGGATCAGAATAAAGAGCTGAAAGGAGGAAAATTTTCAGTAAAAACCTTTGATTTTGTTATCCGGTAGTCATATAATGGAAATGTAAGTGGAAGCAAATCCCTGTTTATTAATAATATCTCTGGGGTGTTTTAAATGAAGAAAATGTCATGCATAATTTTGATTATAGCTGCTTTATTTCTTATTTCAGGCTGTGTTTCAGTAAAAGAAACAGACGCAGAAAGCAAACATGATCCGGCAAAGCTTATCGGTACCTGGCGCGTGGATGAAGTGGGTATTGGAGATGAATATTATATTTTCACGGAGGACGGATTATGTTATTGGGGTGAAAGGCCCGATAAAAATGACATGAAAAAATATAACTATACTGCCGAGCCTATGTATCTTGAAATAGATAAAGGCACTTATAGTGAATCGTATACTTTCAGGTTTGAAAGCGACGATATTTTTTATCTGGGGATGCCTCAAATTGAATGGAAATACATACGGGTTAAGGATGAATAGCAACTATTCCCATACTATATCCCCGTTCTTGTTTATATATACGAATTTTGCGATATTATCAACCATCAATGCGACCCTTGCCAGCTCTCCGACAAACCCCGTGCTCCACTCTGAAATAAAAGTGTAGCCTCCGCCGTCCTCATAAATCAGGTTTTCACCGGTTATATAATCGCCGGTTTTGTTTATCAGTGCATAACCGCCTGTATTTTCGTAATCATCATTTCCCGGCATTCTGACAAACGCAAATCCGTTTTGAAAAGATGAAGCATGCGCAAATTTAGGTTCTATTATATAGTTTCCATTCAGATCAATATAACCGTAAAGACCGTCAACTATAACCAAAGCTATTCCGTCATTGAATCGTCCGGCAAAATAAAATTTAGGTTCGATAACAAAATCTCCGTCTGTGTTGATATATCCAAATTTATCATCAATACAAACGGCGGCCAACCCATTGCTAAATCCCTGATAAAGATATGTGCCATCGATGTTATGCTCAAACATAAAAGGAATGACAAGGTTTCCATTTTTATCGATAAATCCATGCTTATCATTTTCATTTGCGACAGCGGCAAGGCCTTCGGAGAAGTCATAGGCCATAAAGTATTCGGGTTGTATAACAATATTACCGTTTGTATCTACATATCCAAAATTAAAATCCTTTTCAAAAACGGCAAGACCATCGTGAAAGTCTCCGGTATTGTTATTGAAATAATCGTTATAAAAAGCTACGCCATCTTTATAAATAAAACCGTGCCTTATAGTACCCGCATCATGCTGAACAATGTGAGCCAGGCCTTCGCTGAAGTTTCCGATGTAATCATACTGCGGCTTTATAACAGAATTACCATCCAAATCAATTAGCCCATACTGGTTATTTAAACTTACTACCGCTATCCCATCGGTAAAGAAACCCGCGTAATTATAGATAAAATCGATAATAATCTCACCTTTTGAATTTATATATCCCCATTTATCCTCATTGTTCTTAACAGGATAAAGATAAGGTTTTTCCTTTGTGTTACTGTTTATGGCTTCAGGTGTTATTTGAGCGGCGGGAGTACTGTTTTCGATAGTTGTACCCGGAGCATCTAATGTGCCCGCCCGGGAATCTGTTGCATGATTGCCGTTTTCAGTAAATGAATCAGGAATATCTATTATGTCTGGCCGGGAACCTGTTTTGTCTGTACCCGATATAGGCCCGGTTTTACCGCAACCTGGCTGGACTAATAATAAAAGCAGCATTATTGCTATAAATTTTCTTGTTTTCATTTTTTCATCCCCGTAAGAAAAAAATACCAATATTTTTATATCTAAATTATAGCATATTTTGGGAAGAAATAAAGAAATAAGATGACGTTTTGCTTGACTTTTACTGTTCCAGTGATAGAATTTATTGAAAATATTTGTATATAATAAAGACCTTTAATTTCGCTATATGATGGAAGGAAGGTGGAATAAAAATGGAAGAACTGACTTTCAAAGGCACACCACAGTTGGAAACTCAAAGGCTTATATTAAGAAAGCTTACTATAGAAGACGACAAGGCTGTATTTGAATATGGCTCTGATCCCGAAGTACCGAAATACATGACATGGAATGTTCACAAATCTATTGACGATGCGCGATCATTTATTAACTTCACACTGGGAAGGTATGAAAGAGATGAAGCGGGAGAATGGGGAATTGTTTTGAAGGAGAACAATAAATTGATTGGATCGATAGGCTTTGCCTGGTGTGATATGAAAAACAGGAGGGCGGAAATCGGGTATGCCCTTGCAAGGCCATATTGGGGCAGGGGAATTATGACCGAAGCAGTAAATCGGGTATTAAAGTTTGCATTTGAACAGATGGAGCTAAACAGGATTGAATGCTGTCACTTCCCGGCCAATGAGGGTTCAGGAAGGGTTATGCAGAAAGTTGGAATGAGTTTTGAAGGTATGGCTAGACAGAAGTTGTTTGTAAAGGGGCAATACTGGGATATTAAGCAATATGCTATCTTAAGGTCGGATTGGTTGGAGAAAAAGGAAAGACCTCTGATATAATGTTCTTTACCAACAAAAACAAGCATCGGAGGTATCTTTCTCATGGTAACAATTGGTAACAATTATATCAGAAGAAATGAGATTTCGTCAAAGAGTAATTTGGGACTATATGGCTAATACCATGTATACATTTACAAACCAGTTTATTTCTAATGAAAAAAATTATGAGTTTCTAAAAACCGCTATGATGGGGCAAAATGCGATGCGCGTAGCGGAGGAATTAGCGTCATACCTGGACATCAATAAGAATATGCGAATACTTGACCTCGGCATTGCCTGGTGGAAAGATTTGTGGAGCGAAGCAGAGGGTATTGAAATCGCGGATATCGGCGAAATGAACTGCTGCAAACAGGCGTGGGATGAATGGCTTGCCTGTCCTAATCCCTATGCCGTAAGCGATATAAAAATGATGGAGGCTGAGGGTGGAAAGTATTTTAATCTCATCCGGTTGATTGCTAAAGTTATATGAATATACTTGCTTTTTTACCGTTCACATTTGTCATTTATGGCAAATGTCATCAGGCAGGTGAGTTCTTTGACAATCTCTGCTATGCCGACTATTACTGTTGTCATTAACATTAATCCTTCAAATTAAAATGGGAAGTCATGGGGAAAGCTTGCAATCCCCTTGACTTCCCATTGACCTTTTATCACTCGTTTTCAATATATTCCGCTTTCCCGATGCTTTGTTCCCGCGCCAGCACCCGGAGAAGAGAATCTTCCATAATACCAATCCCTGCCCGACCTCGGGGAGCTTTGTAAAGATGTCCATATGCTTGCCAAGCTCTATATGAGATATATTGTTTTTTTCCATATTTAATTCTCCTCTTTCAATTATTAAATTTTAGAAAACACAGGCAAATTGACATGTCGAAACAAACCGTGTTGGAATCAGGGACAGGTTATCGTTCCCGCACAGTCCGAGAAGCATATCAGATTATCATCAAATAGTAATCTTCTCATATATCCTCTTGGTTTATCTGCCAATCCTGGGTTTATGTCAGTTTTTTCCGTTGTAAGGTGAAACGGGGCTTATATAACAAAAAACCCCATCCCAATAAAGGGACGAGGTTAATCTCGCGGTTCCACCCTAATTACAGCCGTTATGCACAGCTGTCTCTCAATACATGATAACGGGGGTTCCCCGGCAGCATATACTCTTTTTGCAATTTCCATGCTGCTGCTCAAAGGTGGTATTCAACCGGAGGTAGCCGAAAACGCTTTCAGCCGGTGACGTTTTCTCTCTGCTGCTTAATTCCGGTTTACTTGTCCTTTTCATCGCATTTTCCTATGAAGCTTTTTTTAAAGTATATGATTTATTGCCCCCTATTATATGCTAAATAAAGATGCATTGTCAATTTTAACCGGTGTATTATTCGCTTGAATATGATATAGGGATCTCAAGATAAAATATCATATAAATATTTATTAAGATGATTGTTCTTTAGTTGATGTCATGTCAAGAAATTGCCTATACCGGCTTTTAGCGTTATAATAGCGGAAGAAAAACACTCTTTTTTGTTATTTTCAGAGTTGAAAAGGAGCAATATCATGCAAATCAAAATATTGGATACGGTTTTTGCAATATGTAGAATACATGATTTATCAAAGGTTAATTTCAAAGACGAGTTTTATTTTCTTGGAAAAACTGATGAAGAGTTATCTTTGGTTTGCAGTATTGACTCAATCCCTGAAAATGTTATTGCGTGCGATAAAGGATGGAGAGCATTTCGGATTCAGGGCGAACTGGATTTTTCACTTGTGGGGATTCTATCCCGAATAGCAGCTTTACTTGCAGAGAATAAAATAAGCATATTTGTTGTATCCACTTATAATACGGATTATGTTTTAATAAAAACGGCTCATTTTGAAGACGCTGTCAAAATTCTGAAACATAATGGATATATTATTGTTTAGCGGAATGACTTTCTTATTTGAACCATGTACTTGAAAGGCTGAAATGATGAAAAAGAACGATATTATTGAACTTGATATAACCGGAATGACGCATGAAGGGCTCGGTGTCGGAAGAAAAAACGGCATGGCCGTATTTGTCGAGGACGCTGTTTTGGGTGAAAAAGTATTCGCGAGAATAACAAGGTTGCATAAAAATTATGCCGTCGCGGAAGTAGAAGAATGGCTTAATAAAAACCAGCACCGGCAGGAGCCTTTCTGCCCAGTTTATGGGCGGTGCGGCGGGTGCAGCCTGCAGCATATGTCTTACCGGATGCAGCTTGAATTCAAGCACGGGGTCGTTAAGGACGCCCTGGAACATATAGGCGGTTTTCAGGGTATAACCGTAAACCCCGTAATAGGAATGAATAACCCGATGCATTACAGGAATAAAGCCCAGTACCCTGCCGGTATCGGCAGTGACGGCAGACCAGTGACAGGTTTTTACGCGAAGAAAAGCCATCAAATTATTGATTTTGAAAGCTGTGCAATACAGGATGAGATTAGCGTTAAAATACGAAATCATATAATTGAAGCCGTTCGTGAAGCCGGCATTCCCGCTTACGACGAAACCACCGGCAAAGGAATACTTCGCCAGGTCATAACGAGAACGGCAAGCACCGGAGTTATGATAATCCTGGTTGTCACAACTGAAAAGATACCGGGGCTGAAATCCTTAATACAAGGTATTTCAGCAAGATTTCCCGAAGTCAAAAGCATTGTGCTTAATATAAACAACAAAAAAGGCAGTGTTATTCCCGGAGACAAGAATATAACCGTTTACGGGCAGGACACAATAGCAGACAAGCTTGGAAATTATGTCTTTCATATCTCACCGCTCTCCTTTTTCCAGGTAAATCCCGTACAGACAGAAATCTTGTATGAAAAGGTTCTGGAATATGCCGCTCTCACCGGAAACGAGACCGTCTTTGATTTATACTGCGGAATTGGGACGATATCTATTTTTCTTGCAGGAAAGACCAAAAGAGTAATCGGTGTTGAATCGGTAAAAGAAGCGGTTGAGATGGCAGAGCGGAACAAGCTTGTAAACAATGTTTCAAACATTGAATTTTATAACGGGAAAGCTGAGGATATAACGGCCAAATTTTATAAAAAAGGTATTAAGGCCGATGTAGTTGTTGTTGATCCTCCGAGAAAAGGCTGTGACGGAAAACTTCTTGAAACAATGGCAGGCATGCGGCCAACCCGAATAGTCTATGTTTCATGCAACCCATCAACTCTTGCGCGAGATTTGAAGTACCTCGGCGAAAACGGTTATCGCATTGAACAGGTGCAGCCCGTTGATATGTTCCCGTGGACATACCACGTGGAGTGTGTAGTAT
>FZPS01000198.1_pt96 | contig 19864 bp, 14 predicted proteins | sample 1817821 | NCBI WGS metagenome assembly FZPS01 (sample SAMEA104158645, study PRJEB21678) | metagenome | place: Germany | collected 2015-04-21
TAAAAAAAGTAGTTGACAAACTGGGTTTTCCATGTTATATTTATAAATGTGTTCTGAGCCGGTGTAGCTCAATTGGTAGAGCAGCTGACTTGTAATCAGCAGGTTGCGGGTTCGAGTCCCATCGCCGGCTCCAGAATATAAATATGGAGGGGTTCCCGAGCTGGCCAAAGGGGGCAGACTGTAAATCTGCTGGCAGTGCCTTCACAGGTTCGAATCCTGTCCCCTCCACCATTTAAATATCGCGGGGTGGAGCAGTCTGGTAGCTCGTCGGGCTCATAACCCGAAGGTTGTCGGTTCAAATCCGGCCCCCGCAACCAATTTTTAGTTCCGATGATCTAGCATCGGTTTTTTTGTTATTTATGCGATTGTTGCATTTTGCAGGCAGCGGGCATATGGTGATCTGGGAGGAGATCACAATGCGTACAGCTGTCGGTGGATTGATTGTTGGCTGTGTTTTAGCTTCACTGCTGATGATTTTTATACCGTTTTTTGCTGCCTGGTTGGCCTGCGCTGTGCTTGGGATTGTAGTTCAAGTTAAAGAAATACATAAATTTGTTGAGACGAAGACCAGCATCGGTTTTTGGATTATAATTGGAGCTGTGATCCCAATCTATCATTGGGTATTAAAAGGATTTTCAGGGGTAATCTAATAGAGAAAAAATGCCAGTTTGCCTCACAAATAAGCAGGAAATTTTTTCTCTGTACCGAATAATCCTGTGAGCCTTCAAATGGTTGCGATTTATTAAAATAAATATCTGAGCAAGGAGGATAATAATGGCAAAGCAAAAGTTTGAAAGAACTAAACCGCACGTTAACGTTGGTACCATTGGTCACGTTGACCACGGTAAAACTACTACTACTGCGGCAATTACTATGTATCTTGCCAGACAAAACAAGGCAGAAGCTCGCAAGTTCGATGAAATCGACAATGCTCCCGAAGAAAGGGAACGCGGTATTACCATTAACACTTCCCATGTTGAGTATGAAACTGACAGCCGTCACTATGCTCACGTAGACTGCCCAGGGCACGCCGACTATGTTAAAAACATGATTACCGGTGCTGCTCAAATGGACGGAGCAATCTTAGTAGTTTCCGCTGCTGACGGTCCAATGCCGCAAACTCGCGAGCACATTCTGTTAGCTCGTCAAGTAGGTGTACCATCAATTGTTGTTTGGTTAAACAAAGCTGATATGGTTGATGACGAAGAGCTGATGGAGTTAGTTGAAATGGAAGTTCGCGATATGTTAAGCGAATACGACTTCCCAGGTGACGAGATTCCTGTAATTAAAGGTAGTGCATTAAAAGCTCTGGAAGAACTGGAGCAGGGTGGTCCTGGCGAATGGTGCGCTAAGATTCAAGAGCTGCTGGATGCAGTTGACGAGTACATCCCGACACCTGAGCGTGAAGTGGACAAACCATTCTTGATGCCTGTTGAGGACGTGTTCACTATTACTGGTCGCGGTACAGTTGCTACTGGTAGAGTTGAGCGCGGTACTATTAAAGTTAACGACAAGGTTGAAATTGTTGGTCTGTCTGATGAAACCACTGAAACAGTTGCTACTGGTGTAGAAATGTTCCGCAAGCTGTTAGATCAAGCTGAAGCTGGAGACAACATCGGTGTGCTGCTCCGTGGTATCGACAGAGAAAGCATCGAAAGAGGTCAAGTTCTGGCTCAACCTGGTTCCATCACTCCGCACACTGCTTTCGAGTGCGAAGTATACGTTCTGTCCAAAGAAGAAGGCGGCAGACATACACCTTTCTTCACCAACTATCGTCCACAGTTCTACTTCAGAACTACTGACGTAACCGGTGTAGTTACTCTGCCAGAAGGAACTGAAATGGTAATGCCAGGTGACAATACTAGATTAACCTGCGAATTAATCACTCCGATTGCTATGGAAGAAGGTTTGCGCTTTGCTATTCGTGAGGGTGGCCGCACAGTAGGTGCCGGAGTTGTTACCAAGATTTTGAAGTAGCAGCAAACAAGATAATATTGACAGCCTAGCTAAAATGTGATAAGTTTTAAAGGTATTTCGAGAATTTGGAGGTGGCGGCTGTGCGAGTTGGCATAACCCTTGAGTGCACTCAATGCAAAAACAGAAATTATCGAACCAATAAAAACAGAAGAAACGACCCAGATCGCATTGAGTTGAAAAAATATTGTAAGACTTGTCAAACTCATACGATTCACAGAGAAACCCGGTAATTGGGCTAAATAAAGGATGTGACAAACTTTGTCAGCTGTGACTGGAAAAGCCAAACCAAGCCTTTGGCTTCGATTAACCAAATATTTCCGTGAAGTTAGATCGGAGTTGCGCAAGGTAGCATGGCCAAACCGAAAAGAAGTGATCAATAATACTGGGATCGTACTTTTGGTTGTAGTAATTGTTGCTCTTTTCATTGGAGTTGTGGACTTTCTGATATCCAATTTGTTGGGTTTACTAAGCCGTATAGGGGGGTGAAGGGCCTTATAGGTCCCTTCAAAGATGAGTGAGAATTTGACAGCGGAAAAACAGTGGTATGTAATTCATACCTATTCAGGATATGAAAATAAGGTAAAGACTAACCTGGAAAAGCGGATTGAGTCGATGGGGATGGAGGATAAAATTTTCCGGATAGTAATCCCCATGGAGGAAGTTATCGATTATAAAGATGGTAAAAAGAAAGTGACTCAAAAGAAAATTTTTCCCGGTTATGTCCTTGTGGAAATGATTGTCACCGACGACTCGTGGTATGTGGTGAGAAACACGCCCGGGGTGACAGGGTTTGTGGGTTCTGGTGTAAAACCGGTACCGCTTTCACCAGAAGAGGTTAAGTCTATACTGGTGAGTATGGGTATGGACGAGCCGCGGCCGCGGGCTAGGTTTGAGGTGGGTGAGTCAGTCAAGGTGATTTCCGGTCCGTTTGTCAATTTCTCCGGCGAAATTGAAGATGTGAATTTGGATAAAGGAAAGGTTACCGTAAGAATCTCAATGTTTGGGCGTGAAACTCCTGTTGAGTTGGACTTCGATCAGATTGCGAAACTATAGGGAGTTGTTTTCAGTGGGAGGACTTCTAGTCCGCCATTACCACATTAAATAAGGGGGTGCATGCGCCATGGCAAAGAAGATCAGTGCAATTGTCAAACTACAAGTTCCTGCAGGTAAAGCTACTCCAGCTCCTCCGGTAGGACCGGCACTTGGTCAGCATAGTATTGCAATTATGGAGTTTTGTAAAGCTTTTAATGAAAGGACTGCTCAGCAAGCAGGAATGATCATTCCTGTTGTGATTACAGTTTATGAAGATCGGTCCTTTACATTCATTACCAAAACTCCACCAGCAGCTGTCTTGCTGAAAAAAGCTATGAACCTGGAAAAAGGCTCTGGTGAACCAAACCGGGAAAAAGTCGGCACCATTAAGCGAGCCAAGGTTCGGGAGATTGCTGAACTGAAGATGGCTGATTTGAATGCTGCAGATCTGGATGCCGCTACTCGGATGGTTGAAGGAACTGCCCGCAGCATGGGTATTGTCGTAGAGGATTAATTACAGCAATATTGTGGGAGGAATCATCCGTTTGGACCACAAAGGAGGATAATAATATGGCTAAACGTGGTAAACGCTACCTGGAGGCAGCCAAGTTAGTTGATAGAGATAAGCTTTATTCAGTGGATGAAGCATTGGAATTGGTAAAAAAATGTGCCACTGCCAAGTTTACTGAGACAGTTGAAGTAGCTTTGAAACTTGGCGTTGATCCGCGTCATGCTGATCAACAGGTTAGGGGTACAGTAGTTCTGCCCCACGGTACCGGCAGCGAAGTTACCGTTTTGGTATTTGCCAAAGGCGAGAAAGCCAAAGAGGCGGAAGAAGCGGGTGCTGACTACGTCGGAGCAGAAGAGCTGGCTGAAAAAATTCAAGGTGGCTGGCTGGATTTTGATGTGGCAATTGCAACTCCTGATATGATGGGTGTTGTAGGTAAGTTAGGTCGGATTTTAGGACCACGTGGGTTAATGCCAAATCCAAAGACCGGCACTGTTACTTTTGAAGTGGCTACTGCCGTTCAAGAATCAAAGGCAGGTAAAGTTGAGTTTAGAGTCAATAAAGAAGCTGGTATGCACGTGCCGATTGGCAAAGTAACTTTTGACGAAGCTCAACTGAAGGATAATTTATTTGCACTGCTGGGTGCTATTGTTAAAGCTCGGCCAGCTGCAGCTAAAGGAACTTATTTGAGAAAGGTTTCCATAGCTTCAACAATGGGTCCGGGTATCCGGCTCAACCCACAAGAGATTCTTGCAAACGTGAGATAGATCTGTTATTATATACAAGTTAAATAGATAACCAAAGACAGTTGGTGCCTACAGGCCTAAGAAGCGTTGTCTTGCCAACCGAGGTTAGATACGGGTTTGTTCAGGACTTGTGTTCCTGCGGCTTTGCCCTGTTCTGGATCTCCGACTGTCTTTGGAGGTCCTTTTTTATTGCACAAATCTGTGGGAGGTGAGAAGGTGGCAAGACCAGAAAAAGTTGCAGCGGTTGCCGAGATTAAAGATAAACTGAGTAGGGCTCAAGGTGTTGTTCTCGCTGATTATCGCGGTTTAAACGTAGCTCAAGCTACTGAGCTGAGAAAGAAGCTGAGGGAAGCGGGAGTAGAATATAAAGTCCTCAAAAATACTTTGACAACCATCGCTGCTAGAGAAATTGGCTTAGATGATCTGGTTCCTTTATTAACCGGACCCACAGCAGTGGCTTTCGGTTATGATGATCCAGTAGCTCCGGCTAAGATCTTAAGTGAGTTTGCCAAGACTAACCGTGACCTTGAACTCAAGGGTGGTGTGTTGGAAGGCAAAGTTCTTGATGTTGACGGAGTTAAGGCTCTTGCAGAACTTCCATCCAGGGAAGAACTGCTTGCTCAGGTGGTCCGCGGTATGCAGGCGCCAATTGCCGGCTTGGTCAACGTTCTCCAGGGAACAATTCGCAATTTCGTTTATGCTTTGGATGCTGTGCGTAAACAAAAAGAGGAAGCCGGTGCGTAATAGCATCGCAATTACAATTTGAATTCATTTGATTTAAGGAGGAACATATTGATGACTAGAGAAGAAATTTTACAAGCGATAGAAAACATGACTGTTTTAGAGTTAGCTGAATTAGTAAAAGAAATGGAAGAAAAATTTGGAGTATCAGCTGCTGCTCCTGTAGCAATGGCTATGCCTGCTGCTGGTGGCGCTGGTGCAGATGCTGCTGAAGAGCAAACTGAATTTGACGTTGTTCTCACTTCTGCGGGCCAAAAGAAAATCGGCGTAATTAAAGTTGTTCGCGAAATTACTGGTTTAGGCCTGAAAGAAGCTAAGGAGTTAGTTGACAGTGCTCCGAAGCCGGTTAAAGAAGGTGTCAGCAAAGACGAAGCTGAAGAAATCAAAGCTAAGCTTGAAGAAGCTGGCGCTACTGTAGAACTGAAGTAATAACGATAATAAATAAAAACGTCTTCTTAACGCAGATTAAGAAGACGTTTTTTGCTTGAATTAAATTAAAGCACGAAAAACACTGCTTGACAACAAACAAGCATCATGGTATTATAACTTAGTATTGATGTTAAAATGGGGTTACTATTCCTATCTACATATATTTAATACAACATACTTCCACCATATTCCTGCTTCCGGGAATAATTTTTGGAGGAAAAAAATGAATATTTTTCAGGAAAATACTAAAGAATATATCAGTATCTTATTTGGATAAGCAAGCGAGGGTGTCCCCCTTGCTTTTCATCATGCATAGCAGCAAACCAAAAGGAGAGGTGAAAGCCATTGGCAGTAGCCGTTCATCAAGGCAAGAGGCAGCGTGTTAACTTTGGAAAGATCAAAGAAGTCATGGAAATGCCTAATTTGATCGAGATTCAAAGGAAATCATTTGAATGGTTTCTCAATGAAGGTCTGCTCGAAATGTTTCAAGACATATCACCGATCCAGGATTTTACTGGAAATTTAGTGCTGGAATTTATTGATTATACTTTGGGTGAGCCTAAATGGGATATAGATGAGTGCAAAGAGCGCGATGTTACTTATGCTGCTCCCTTAAAGGTAAGGGTACGTTTAATCAATAAAGATACCGGGGAAGTAAAAGAGCAGGAAGTGTTTATGGGCGACTTTCCTCTCATGACTGAGAACGGTACATTTATTATCAACGGTGCGGAGCGGGTTGTAGTCAGCCAATTAGTCCGCTCACCAGGTACTTACTTTAATTTTACAGTCGATACATCTGGCAAACCTTTATATACTGCTAATATCATTCCCAATCGCGGAGCTTGGCTGGAATTTGAGATGGATGCAAACGATGTAATTACAGTTCGTGTTGATCGGACTCGCAAAATTCCAGCTACAGTGCTGATCCGTGCTTTGGGTGTTGGAACTAATCACAAGATTCTTGATTTATATCATGGTGCGGAAGCAATTAAAGCTACTTTAGAGAGGGATAACACCGAATCGGAATCGGAAGCTTTGATTGAGATCTATAAAAGACTGCGTCCTGGCGAACCGCCAACAGAAGAAAGTGCCCGCAGTTTATTTGAAACTCTATTTTATGAACCGAAGCGCTACGATTTAGGCGGGGTTGGACGCTATAAAGTTAATAAAAAGCTGAGATTAACAGAGCGGCTGATCAATCAGGTGGCCGCTGAACATGTTGTCAATCCTGAAACCGGTGAGATTATTGTAGAAGCGGATCAGAAAATTGATCGGAAAGCTGCCGAAGCAATTCATGCTGCGGGAATCACCTCGGTTCTGATCAAGACTCGGGAAGGCGATGAACTGAAAATTCTCAGCAATGGACAGCCTGGTGAGGATGCGAAGACAATCACCAGGGAAGACATTCTTGCAGTTATAAACTATTTGATCAATTTACCCCATGGTATAGGTTTTACAGACGACATTGATCATTTGGGCAACCGCCGCGTTAAGTCGGTAGGGGAACTGCTGCAGAATCAGTTTAGGATCGGACTCAGCCGGATGGAGCGGGTTGTCCGGGAACGGATGACTATTCAAGATGTAGATATTATTACCCCACAAGCGCTGATTAATATCCGGCCGGTAGTCGCAGCTGTTAAAGAGTTCTTCGGCTCAAGCCAGCTGTCTCAGTTTATGGATCAGACTAATCCCCTGGCAGAGCTGACCAACAAGAGAAGGCTGAGTGCCCTTGGACCAGGCGGGTTATCCCGTGAGCGGGCTGGCTTTGAAGTTCGGGACGTGCACCATTCCCACTACGGTAGAATGTGCCCTATCGAAACTCCTGAAGGACCAAACATTGGTCTGATTGGTTCGTTATGTACCTATGCCCGTATTAATGAGTACGGTTTTATTGAAACGCCCTATCGGCGGGTAGAAAATGGCAGGGTTTTAGATGAAATTGAATACTTAACTGCCGATGAGGAAGATAACTACATCATTGCCCAAGCTAATGAACCAACTGATGAACAGGGGTACTTCCTCAATGATCGGGTAACAGTTCGGGATCGGGAAGAGATCAAAATTGTACCGGCTGATTCAGTAGATTTTGTCGATGTTTCGCCAAAACAGATCGTCAGTATTGCAACTGCTTTAATTCCATTTTTAGAGAACGATGACGCAGCCCGGGCGTTGATGGGTGCTAACATGCAGCGCCAAGCTGTTCCACTGCTGCGCTCTGAAGCTCCCCTTGTAGGTACCGGTATGGAGTATAAGGCAGCCATCGATTCGGGGGCATGCATTCTCGCCAAACATGCGGGAGTGATTGAGTATGTTTCCTCGGAGCGGATTGACGTTCGCCGTGATGACGGTCAGCGCGACAGCTATAAGCTGCATAAGTTTCAGCGCTCAAACCAGGGAACCTGCATTAATCAGAAACCTATTGTCAAGGTTGGCGAGCGTGTCGAGGTTAATCAAGTTTTAGCGGATGGACCCTGTACTGACCAGGGTGAACTGGCCTTAGGTAAGAATGTTGTTGTAGCATTCATGCCCTGGGAAGGATATAATTTTGAAGACGCGATCTTATTAAGTGAAGAATTAGTGAAAGAAGATGTATTTACATCTATTCATATTGAAGAGTACGAAGCCCAGGCCCGTGATACCAAACTTGGTCCGGAAGAAATCACCCGTGATATCCCCAATGTGGGAGAAGACAGTCTCAAAGACCTCGATGAGCGGGGGATTATCCGGATTGGTGCCGAGGTGAAGGCAGGGGACATTTTAGTTGGTAAAGTGACCCCGAAAGGTGAAACTGAGCTGACTGCAGAAGAACGTTTGTTAAGAGCGATCTTCGGTGAGAAGGCTCGGGAAGTGCGGGATACATCGCTGCGGGTGCCCCATGGCGAAGGTGGGGTAGTGGTAGATGTTAAGGTCTTCACCCGTGAAAACGGTGATGAGCTTGCACCGGGTGTCAACCGTCTGGTCAGGGTTTATGTTGCCCAGAAACGGAAAATCTCTATCGGAGATAAGATGGCAGGCCGCCATGGAAATAAGGGTGTAATTTCCAGGATTCTGCCTCGGGAAGATATGCCGTTTTTACCGGATGGAACCCCTGTGCAGATTGTGCTCAATCCTTTAGGGGTGCCATCGCGGATGAACATTGGTCAAGTGTTGGAGACCCACTTAGGTTTAGCCGCCAAGTATCTCGGTATTCATGTAGCGACCCCCGTTTTTGACGGAGCTACAGAGATTGAAGTTATGGATACAATGGAGAAAGCGGGAATGGCCCGTAATGGGAAAACCATTCTCTACGATGGCCGGACCGGGGAACCTTTTGATAACCCCGTTACAGTGGGTGTAATTTACATGATTAAGCTTGCACACTTAGTTGATGATAAAATCCATGCTCGCTCTACTGGACCATACTCCCTCGTTACCCAGCAGCCGCTGGGCGGTAAAGCTCAGTTTGGCGGTCAGCGCTTTGGAGAGATGGAAGTTTGGGCCTTGGAGGCTTACGGTGCAGCTTATACCCTTCAAGAAATTCTCACCGTCAAATCGGATGATGTTGTTGGTAGGGTAAAAACCTATGAAGCGATCGTTAAAGGAGAAAACATTCCAGAACCAGGTGTGCCGGAGTCCTTTAAGGTACTGATTAAAGAGCTGCAGAGCTTAGGTTTAGACGTGAGGGTTCTCAGCGAGGAAGAGGAAGAGATCGAGATTAAAGAAGAGGAAGAAGACATCAGCGAAATGGCAAAAGAGCTTGGACTTGGCGTGATTGCTGACGACTCGCCACCCCGCTCTCAGAAGGCTGCTCAGAGCGAGGATGCTGATGACGAAGAGGACACTGATTTAGCTCCAGATGATGATCTCGATGTAGAGGATGTCGATCTTGACGCATTAGATGAGGATCTCGATTTAGACGCAGATCTGGATCTTGATTCTTTTGACGAATTTGATGACGATGATATCGATTCTTAATAGAGCGTAAGGTGGTTGCAGGACAAAAAGGAGGGACAGCCCTTGCTGGATGTCAATAATTTTGATCGAATTCGCATTGGCTTAGCATCGCCTGAAAAAATTCGTGCCTGGTCGAGTGGTGAGGTAAAAAAACCGGAGACCATTAACTACCGCACTTTAAAACCAGAGCGTGAAGGCTTGTTTTGTGAAAAGATATTTGGACCGACACGGGATTGGGAGTGTCACTGCGGAAAATATAAGCGTGTTAGGTACAAGGGGATTGTTTGTGATCGCTGCGGTGTAGAAGTTACCCGTGCTAAGGTCCGCCGGGAAAGGATGGGCCATATTGAACTGGCCGCGCCTGTCTCCCATATTTGGTTTTTTAAAGGTATTCCCAGTCGGATGGGTCTGATCCTGGATATGTCGCCCAGAACTTTAGAAAAGATTTTATACTTCGCCTCATATGTTGTGCTTGATCCCGGTGAAACACCTTTAGCAAAGCAGCAGCTGCTCAGTGATGTAGAATATCGGGAGTACCGGGCGAAGTACGGCAATGGTTTTGCCGCCGGCATGGGTGCTGAAGCAGTTAAGCGCCTGCTTGAAGAGATCGATCTGGATAAGCTGAGCGAAGAGCTGCGGGCGGAAATTCGCGATGCTACCGGTCAGCGTCGGATCCGGGCAGTCAGGCGCTTGGAGGTAGTGGAAGCTTTCCGCAAATCCGGCAACCGTCCGGAGTGGATGATTCTCGATGTGATTCCGGTTATTCCACCGGAGCTGCGTCCCATGGTGCAGCTGGACGGCGGCCGCTTTGCCACTTCAGATTTAAATGATCTGTATCGGAGAGTTATCAACCGCAATAACCGTTTAAAGCGCTTGCTTGAGCTGGGCGCTCCAGATATTATTGTTCGCAATGAAAAGCGGATGCTCCAGGAAGCGGTAGATGCTCTGATCGACAACGGCCGCCGCGGCCGACCGGTAACAGGTCCGGGTAATCGTCCCCTCAAATCTTTGAGCGATATGCTCAAAGGTAAGCAGGGTCGGTTCCGTCAGAACTTGTTAGGTAAGCGTGTCGACTACTCGGGCCGCTCGGTAATTGTGGTGGGACCAAGCCTCAAGATGCATCAGTGCGGTCTGCCTAAAGAAATGGCTTTGGAGCTGTTTAAGCCATTTGTAATGAAAGAACTTGTGGAGCGGGGTTTAGCCCACAACATTAAAAGTGCTAAGCGGATGGTTGAGCGGGCTAGACCTGAAGTATGGGACGTAGTGGAGGATGTAATTAAAGAGCATCCTGTGCTCCTCAACCGCGCGCCCACACTTCATAGATTAGGTATCCAAGCTTTTGAGCCGGTGCTGGTGGAAGGTAGAGCAATTCAAATCCACCCATTGGTCTGTACCGCCTATAACGCTGACTTTGACGGTGACCAGATGGCGGTGCACGTGCCCCTATCGGCAGAAGCACAGGCAGAAGCGCGCCTGCTGATGATGTCCACCAATAATATTTTGGTGCCATCCAGCGGTCGTCCGATTGTAACACCGACCCAAGATATGGTAATCGGAATCTACTATTTGACTTTAGAAAGACCAGGCGCTAAGGGTGAAAACCGCTATTTCGGTTCGTTTGAAGAAGCGTATCTGGCGTATTACAATAAGGTTATTGATCTGCATGCCAAGATTATTGTGCGGCATAAAGGTGAGCGCTTGACCACTACCCTTGGTCGGCTGATCTTTAACTCAGTCCTTCCTGATAACATGGAATATTACAACGCAGAATTGGATAAGACAAAACTGGGTGAACTGGTTGAGGAATTGTATAATACAGTTGGACTGGACGAGTGCGCGAAGATTCTCGATCAAATCAAAGATCTAGGTTTCCACTACAGCACTCAATCAGGGACCACCGTTTCAGTTGCGGACATTGTGGTACCTGAGGCTAAGCATGAATTGGTTAATGAAGCAGAAAAAGAAGTTGACACAATTGAGATGCAGCACCGCCGCGGTTTATTAACAGCCGAAGAGCGTTACCAGCGGATTTGCGATATATGGACCAGGACTAAGGAACAGGTTACCGAAAAAATGCTGGAGAACTTCAGCAAGTTTAATCCAGTTTATATGATGGCTATCTCCGGAGCGCGGGGTAATACTTCGCAGATCAGTCAGCTGGCAGGAATGCGGGGTCTGGTTGCGGATCCAACCGGAAAGACAATTGAAATTCCGATTAAAGCCAACTTTAGAGAAGGCTTAACAGTTCTAGAGTACTTTATCTCCAGTCACGGAACCAGAAAAGGTCTCGCTGATACTGCCTTGAGGACCGCAGACTCTGGTTACCTCACCCGTCGTTTAGTAGACGTCAGTCAAGACGTGATTGTGCGGGAGTATGACTGCGGTACCGAAGAAAGTATTTCGATTGGTGCGATTAAGGAAATTTCTGGTGATATGGAAGATATCATTGAATCCCTCAGCGAACGGATTGCTGGCCGTGTCGCTGCGGAAGATATCTATCATCCGGAAACCAACGAACTGCTGGCAGCCAAAAACGAGATGATTACCGATCGGCAAGCTGCCGCCATTGAAGAAGCGGGTATTGAAAAAGTCAAGATCCGCTCAGTGCTCGGCTGTCACAGCCGCTACGGAGTGTGCGTCAAGTGCTACGGCCGCAGCTTAGCGACTAACGATATGGTAGAAGTAGGCGAGGCAGTCGGTATTATTGCAGCCCAATCAATTGGTGAACCGGGTACCCAGCTGACAATGAGAACTTTCCATACCGGTGGAGTTGCCGGAGATGACATTACTGCTGGTCTGCCCCGGGTAGAAGAGCTGTTTGAAGCTCGCAAACCGAAAGGTCAGGCTGTAATTACTGAGATTGACGGTACAGTGGAAATTGTGGAAAGCAAGGGCAGCCGCAAGGTAATTGTGACCAATGGGGAAGATTCAAAGTCCTACTCGATTCCCTACGGCACACGCCTCCGGGTGCGGGATGGTTCTCAAGTGGAAGCAGGAGATCGGTTGACTGAAGGCTCGGTTAACCCCCATGATATTCTGGCAGTTAAAGGTGTTGCCGCTGTTCAGCAGTATCTAGTCCAGGAAGTGCAGGAGGTTTATCGTTCCCAAGCTGTATTCATTAACGATAAACATATCGAAGTAATTGTCAGGCAGATGATGCGTAAAGTTAAGATTGAAAACAGTGGTGATACCAATATGCTCCCCGGCAGCCTAGTTGATATCTTTGAATTTGAAGAAGAGAATGCAAGAGTGCTTGCTGAAGGCGGAGAACCTGCTGAAGGCAAACCTGCGCTTCTCGGTATCACTAAGGCTTCGCTGGCAACTGATAGTTTCTTGTCTGCGGCATCGTTCCAAGAAACAACTCGTGTCTTAACTGACGCCGCAATCAAGGGCAAGACTGACCGACTGTTAGGATTGAAAGAAAACGTGATTATTGGAAAGCTGATTCCTGCCGGTACAGGCATGTCCCGCTACAGCAATATTGAAATTGCAGTTGACGATGGACAGCAGCAGGCAGATCCTGCTTTAGAGGAAACCGGTGGGAATGAAGGCGAGCTGGAAGCGGCTCAGGCTGCTGAACTCAGCTCAAATCCAACAGGGCAGTAATCCGCAAAAATAAAGCGTTATTCTGTTGACAATAAAATCAACAGATGGTAAAATATCAGAGTGTGTTAACCCGCAGGATGTCCCATCCTGCGGGATGTTTCAGTAAGGGCGAGGAGGAAAAGGGGAGACGGTAATGCCTGCAGAGCTGATGCGAGCCGACAGGGTTGTCGGAACTAAACAGACCTTAAAAGCATTAGAGTCTGGCAGAGCCGAAGTTGTTTATATTGCTAAGGATGCAGAAACCAACGTAACAAATCCTGTTCTGGAACGCTGTAAATCATTGGGAATAGAAATCGTGTACATTGATACAATGGCAGAATTAGGGCGTGCCTGTGGTATCGATGTAGGTGCTGCTGTAGCATGTGTGCTTAAGAAGTAAGTTTTCAGCGAAGGGAGGTATAGTTTTGCCAACAATAAATCAGTTAATTAGAAAAGGACGTACCAGACAAAAATCCAAGAGCATCGCACCAGCCTTGCGTTATACACAGAACTCACTGAAAGGCACAATTGAGTATGGTGTGAATTCACCTCAAAAACGGGGCGTCTGCACAAGAGTAGGGACTACCGCACCTAAGAAACCGAACTCTGCACTGAGAAAAATCGCTCGTGTCAGATTAACCAATGGCTTAGAAGTAACTTGCTACATTCCTGGTGAAGGCCATAATCTGCAGGAGCACAGTGTTGTGCTGATTCGCGGCGGTAGGGTGAAAGACTTACCTGGTGTGCGTTACCATATTGTCCGTGGTGCATTAGATGCCTCGGGAGTAGAAGATAGAAGACAGGGCCGTTCCAAATACGGTGCAAAACGTCCTAAGGAGTAAGTCTAAGTTAAGTTAGGGAAATCACCAGAGTAAAGGGGTGAAATAGCGCAGATGCCTAGAAGAGGAACTGTTCCAAAAAGGGATGTATTGGCTGATCCGATTTATAACAGCAAGTTAGTATCCAGATTCATCAACGCCATCATGCGGGACGGTAAGCGTGGACTTGCCGAATCAATTATGTATGGTGCGTTAGAGCTGGTAGCTGAGAGAACCGGAAAAGATGCTTTAGAAGTGCTTGATCAGGCAATGGAAAATGTCATGCCTGTTTTAGAGGTTAAGCCGCGCAGAGTCGGTGGTGCCACTTATCAGGTACCAGTAGAAGTTCGTCCTGAACGCCGGGTTGCGTTGGCTATACGTTGGATTGTATCGTATGCACGGGAACGTGGTGAACACACCATGGTTGAGCGGTTGGCTGCCGAAATTTTAGATGCGGCAAACAACCAAGGTGCATCGGTGAAAAAGAAAGAAGATACACATCGGATGGCAGAAGCAAACAAAGCCTTTGCCCATTACCGGTGGTAACTAGACTCGGCTAGGGGGAGAATTAAGTGGGAAGAGAGTTTAGTATCGAGAAAACACGCAACATTGGAATCATGGCACACATTGACGCAGGGAAAACTACTACCACTGAAAGAATCCTCTTTTACACCGGGAAGGTTCACAAAATAGGTGAAGTACACGATGGAGCTGCCACCATGGATTGGATGGTACAGGAGCGGGAACGCGGCATTACAATTACTTCTGCTGCTACAACCGCTTTTTGGCGGGGTCATTGTATTAACGTTATCGATACACCCGGGCACGTGGACTTCACAGTAGAAGTAGAACGTTCTTTGAGAGTTCTTGACGGCGCGGTTGCGGTATTCTGTTCTGTAGGTGGAGTTGAGCCTCAATCAGAAACTGTTTGGCGTCAGGCAGATAAATACAATGTTCCGCGGATTGCATATGTCAATAAGATGGATCGTGTAGGTGCCGATTTCCAAAGAGCAATTGATATGATGAGGGACAGATTAGGTGCTAATGCTGTTCCGATTCAGTGGCCTATAGGTGTAGAAGATTCATTCCGTGGAATGGTCGACCTGATCACAATGACAGCCCATATCTACACAGATGATTTAGGTACAAAAGAGGAGCAAGCAGATATTCCCGAGGATTTGATTGACGTTGTTGCTGAAGCCAGAGAGCGGATGATTGAAGCGGTTGCTGACTTTGATGAAGAACTGATGATTAAATATCTTGAGGGTGAGGAAATCACACCTGACGAGCTCAAAAAAGCGATTCGCCGCGGAGTTCTTGATGTGAAAATCACACCTGTATTATGCGGTTCATCATTTAAGAACAAAGGAGTTCAGCTGCTGCTTGATGCGATTGTGGATTATCTGCCATCACCAATGGACTTACCACCAATCGAGGGGCATGAAGTCGATACGGGGGCAGAAACCAACCGGAGCCTTGATGACGACAGTCCGTTTTCAGCCTTAGCTTTTAAAGTAATGAGTGATCCTTATGTAGGAAAATTAGTTTATGTACGGATCTACTCTGGAGTTTTACAAGCAGGTAGCTATGTTTATAACGCTACCAAAGGTAAGAAAGAACGTGTCGGACGCATACTGCGGATGCATGCTAATCACCGCGAAGAAGTAAAAGAGTGCTATTCAGGTGATATCGTTGCAATAGTTGGTTTACGTGATACAGCTACTGGAGATACCTTATGTGCTGAAAATGCTCCCATCATTCTCGAACAACTAGAGTTTCCAGAACCGGTGATTAATCAAGCTGTCGAACCTAAAACCAAAACAGATCAAGACAAACTCGGTGCTGCATTGCAGAAATTAGCTGAAGAGGATCCGACATTCCGTGTCCATACCGATGAGGAAACTGGTCAAACCATTATCTCCGGAATGGGCGAACTGCATCTAGAAGTTATTGTAGATCGTCTGCTGCGAGAGTTTAAGGTAGAGGCCAACATTGGTAAACCGCAGGTTTCTTATCGCGAAACTATTACAAAAGCGGTTCAGGCTGAAGGGAAATTTATCCGTCAGAGCGGTGGACGTGGTCAGTACGGACATGTGGTTCTGGAACTTGAGCCTTTAGAACAAGGTGCAGGTTTCGAGTTTGTAAATAAGATCGTTGGTGGCGTCGTGCCTAAAGAATACATTCCTGCCGTTGAGAGTGGTGTGAAAGAAGCAATGCTTAGTGGTGTACTCGCGGGCTACCCTGTGGTAGACGTTCGAGTAACAATTACCGATGGTTCCTACCACGAAGTGGATTCATCGGAAATGGCGTTTAAAGTGGCAGGTTCAATTGGGTTTAAAGAAGGAGCACGCAAAGCGGATCCTGTCCTGCTGGAACCTATCATGAAAGTTGAAGTTACAACACCTGAAGAATATCTTGGCGATGTAATGGGCGATTTGAATTCACGCCGCGGGCGGATTGAAAAAATGGAAGCACGGGGCAATGCCCAAGTTATCAGCAGTTTCGTTCCGCTGTCCGAGATGTTTGGTTATGCGACTGATCTGCGGAGTGCTACGCAGGGCAGAGCTACTTACAGCATGAATTTCTCACATTACGAACCAGTACCAGCCAGTATTGGTGAAGAATTGATGTCAAAAAACCTTTAAAGATTGAGGGGGAAAACAATGGCAAAGCAAAAGTTTGAAAGAACTAAACCACACGTTAACGTTGGTACCATTGGTCACGTTGACCACGGTAAAACTACTACTACTGCGGCAATTACTATGTATCTTGCCAGCCAAAACAAGGCAGAAGCTCGCAAGTTCGATGAAATCGACAATGCTCCCGAAGAAAGGGAACGCGGTATTACCATTAACACTTCCCATGTTGAGTATGAAACTGACAGCCGTCACTATGCTCACGTAGACTGCCCAGGGCACGCCGACTATGTTAAAAACATGATTACCGGTGCTGCTCAAATGGACGGAGCAATCTTAGTAGTTTCCGCTGCTGACGGTCCAATGCCGCAAACTCGCGAGCACATTCTGTTAGCTCGTCAAGTAGGTGTACCATCAATTGTTGTTTGGTTAAACAAAGCTGATATGGTTGATGACGAAGAGCTGATGGAGTTAGTTGAAATGGAAGTTCGCGATATGTTAAGCGAATACGACTTCCCAGGTGACGAGATTCCTGTAATTAAAGGTAGTGCATTAAAAGCTCTGGAAGAACTGGAGCAGGGTGGTCCTGGCGAATGGTGCGCTAAGATTCAAGAGCTGCTGGATGCAGTTGACGAGTACATCCCGACACCTGAGCGTGAAGTGGACAAACCATTCTTGATGCCTGTTGAGGACGTGTTCACTATTACTGGTCGCGGTACAGTTGCTACTGGTAGAGTTGAGCGCGGTACTATTAAAGTTAACGACAAGGTTGAAATTGTTGGTCTGTCTGATGAAACCACTGAAACAGTTGCTACTGGTGTAGAAATGTTCCGCAAGCTGTTAGATCAAGCTGAAGCTGGAGACAACATCGGTGTGCTGCTCCGTGGTATCGACAGAGAAAGCATCGAAAGAGGTCAAGTTCTGGCTCAACCTGGTTCCATCACTCCGCACACTGCTTTCGAGTGCGAAGTATACGTTCTGTCCAAAGAAGAAGGCGGCAGACATACACCTTTCTTCACCAACTATCGTCCACAGTTCTACTTCAGAACTACTGACGTAACCGGTGTAGTTACTCTGCCAGAAGGAACTGAAATGGTAATGCCAGGTGACAATACTAGATTAACCTGCGAATTAATCACTCCGATTGCTATGGAAGAAGGTTTGCGCTTTGCTATTCGTGAGGGTGGCCGCACAGTAGGTGCCGGAGTTGTTACCAAGATTTTGAAGTAGCAGCAAACAAGATAATATTGACAGCCTAGCTAAAATGTGATAAGTTTTAAAGGTATTTCGAGAATTTGGAGGTGGCGGCTGTGCGAGTTGGCATAACCCTTGAGTGCACTCAATGCAAAAACAGAAATTATCGAACCAATAAAAACAGAAGAAACGACCCAGATCGCATTGAGTTGAAAAAATATTGTAAGACTTGTCAAACTCATACGATTCACAGAGAAACCCGGTAATTGGGCTAAATAAAGGATGTGACAAACTTTGTCAGCTGTGACTGGAAAAGCCAAACCAAGCCTTTGGCTTCGATTAACCAAATATTTCCGTGAAGTTAGATCGGAGTTGCGCAAGGTAGCATGGCCAAACCGAAAAGAAGTGATCAATAATACTGGGATCGTACTTTTGGTTGTAGTAATTGTTGCTCTTTTCATTGGAGTTGTGGACTTTCTGATATCCAATTTGTTGGGTTTACTAAGCCGTATAGGGGGGTGAAGGGCCTTATAGGTCCCTTCAAAGATGAGTGAGAATTTGACAGCGGAAAAACAGTGGTATGTAATTCATACCTATTCAGGATATGAAAATAAGGTAAAGACTAACCTGGAAAAGCGGATTGAGTCGATGGGGATGGAGGATAAAATTTTCCGGATAGTAATCCCCATGGAGGAAGTTATCGATTATAAAGATGGTAAAAAGAAAGTGACTCAAAAGAAAATTTTTCCCGGTTATGTCCTTGTGGAAATGATTGTCACCGACGACTCGTGGTATGTGGTGAGAAACACGCCCGGGGTGACAGGGTTTGTGGGTTCTGGTGTAAAACCGGTACCGCTTTCACCAGAAGAGGTTAAGTCTATACTGGTGAGTATGGGTATGGACGAGCCGCGGCCGCGGGCTAGGTTTGAGGTGGGTGAGTCAGTCAAGGTGATTTCCGGTCCGTTTGTCAATTTCTCCGGCGAAATTGAAGATGTGAATTTGGATAAAGGAAAGGTTACCGTAAGAATCTCAATGTTTGGGCGTGAAACTCCTGTTGAGTTGGACTTCGATCAGATTGCGAAACTATAGGGAGTTGTTTTCAGTGGGAGGACTTCTAGTCCGCCATTACCACATTAAATAAGGGGGTGCATGCGCCATGGCAAAGAAGATCAGTGCAATTGTCAAACTACAAGTTCCTGCAGGTAAAGCTACTCCAGCTCCTCCGGTAGGACCGGCACTTGGTCAGCATAGTATTGCAATTATGGAGTTTTGTAAAGCTTTTAATGAAAGGACTGCTCAGCAAGCAGGAATGATCATTCCTGTTGTGATTACAGTTTATGAAGATCGGTCCTTTACATTCATTACCAAAACTCCACCAGCAGCTGTCTTGCTGAAAAAAGCTATGAACCTGGAAAAAGGCTCTGGTGAACCAAACCGGGAAAAAGTCGGCACCATTAAGCGAGCCAAGGTTCGGGAGATTGCTGAACTGAAGATGGCTGATTTGAATGCTGCAGATCTGGATGCCGCTACTCGGATGGTTGAAGGAACTGCCCGCAGCATGGGTATTGTCGTAGAGGATTAATTACAGCAATATTGTGGGAGGAATCATCCGTTTGGACCACAAAGGAGGATAATAATATGGCTAAACGTGGTAAACGCTACCTGGAGGCAGCCAAGTTAGTTGATAGAGATAAGCTTTATTCAGTGGATGAAGCATTGGAATTGGTAAAAAAATGTGCCACTGCCAAGTTTACTGAGACAGTTGAAGTAGCTTTGAAACTTGGCGTTGATCCGCGTCATGCTGATCAACAGGTTAGGGGTACAGTAGTTCTGCCCCACGGTACCGGCAGCGAAGTTACCGTTTTGGTATTTGCCAAAGGCGAGAAAGCCAAAGAGGCGGAAGAAGCGGGTGCTGACTACGTCGGAGCAGAAGAGCTGGCTGAAAAAATTCAAGGTGGCTGGCTGGATTTTGATGTGGCAATTGCAACTCCTGATATGATGGGTGTTGTAGGTAAGTTAGGTCGGATTTTAGGACCACGTGGGTTAATGCCAAATCCAAAGACCGGCACTGTTACTTTTGAAGTGGCTACTGCCGTTCAAGAATCAAAGGCAGGTAAAGTTGAGTTTAGAGTCAATAAAGAAGCTGGTATGCACGTGCCGATTGGCAAAGTAACTTTTGACGAAGCTCAACTGAAGGATAATTTATTTGCACTGCTGGGTGCTATTGTTAAAGCTCGGCCAGCTGCAGCTAAAGGAACTTATTTG
>FZPS01000016.1_pt179 | contig 19827 bp, 15 predicted proteins | sample 1817821 | NCBI WGS metagenome assembly FZPS01 (sample SAMEA104158645, study PRJEB21678) | metagenome | place: Germany | collected 2015-04-21
CAGGCGCGACTTGACGTGTGCGCTTTTGGATTTGTTTTGCGGGGAGGGCTTCATGCTTGAACTTTTAGGTTTTCATAAAAGTTAGCGACTTCTGGGGTGCCTGTCAACCGCGAAGCCTTATCGCCAAATCGAATCGGTGGGGTCTTGAGCCGCTTGCCCAACATCAGCGTGTCCTCACGTGGTGCCGACCCGTCTGGCGCCAGGCGTCCCCGTCATAAACATGGCCATCGACCACATATTCCTCCATGGGTGGCATGCCGTTGTCCCTCCAGTTTTCGTGTTTCCACTGATAGAAATAATACGAGCGGAGCCGACGCAATCCGTTGGTCGCCGCCCGGAAGCCCTCTTCATCCAAATGTGCGCTTTTCAGTCCCAGCAAACAGGCCAAATCAGAGTTTATCAATGGCGCTTCGTTTGTGCGCAGCGCCCCCCGCGCGAAGGGCTTCTTGTTCAGCAAGAGGGCCAGCGCTGACGAGCGCGCGTTCCACGGCACGTCGCTGGTTTGGCCCGAGGCGGCCAACGGCTGGACCGTTAGCGTCCCGTGGTCCGACATCACGACAATTTCGGCAGCGTCCCGCACCCCCAGATGCTCCAATTTTGCAAGCATCCGCCGAACCAAGCGGAGCGCTCCCCGGGTCTGGCGGATACAGCCGCTCGTTCCGGAAAGTTTCGCGTTGTAGAGGAGTTGCTCGTCTACGCGCGGCGGAGGATGCGACAGCAGAAACCAGAACATCGTGAACCGGCCCTTCGCTCGCGTCGGCTCAACCGTCGCCTGCTTTTCAAACAATTCGAGAAACCGCACATCCCGGCCATAGTGGTCGGGCGGATAGTTTTTTCGCCCCCAAAATGCGACCAGCCAGTCGCCGTCGTTATAGACCTTGTGCTTGGCCGCTGTCGGTGCCGCTCGGAACAGGCCGAAATCAATAAACTGGCGCCAGTGGGCCACGTCGGAAAACGAAAAATGTTCCAGCACATCCGTCACCAGCACCGCGCCGGGCGCCGAAGTGCCCAGCAGGCGGGCTTCGTATCCGAGGGCCTCGTAGGCGGTCTTGAGATGAAAAGTCTGATAGGCATCGTGCTGGTAATCGTGGAAGGGCCGTTCGTTTCGGTAGGCCTGTCCCGTCAAGATGTGCGGCTCGTTCGGGCGAGTGGTCGGATAGGCGCTCATGGTGTTCCGATAGAACGTGAAGCCGTCGAGAAATTCGACCTCGTCCGGATACTCCGATGCAACTGCTTCAAATACGTCGGACTGGATAGAATCCAGCAGGATGACCACCACGTTGCTCGCCGGATGGAATTGCAGGATGGCATCCATATTTTCGCGGGAGTCCGCACGCACGGGGCGCCCCGGAGATGTAGCAAAAGCCGTTGCCAGCGATAGCCCGCCCAATAGAAACAGGCAACGCATCAGGAGCAGCGCCGATTTCGGGCGCCAGCACAGCCAAAGCGTCGCCCCGAAAACACTCACACACGCCGCCCTTTCCAACCACATGTGGGGGGACCAGTCCGCCCAATTTATGCCACGACCGTCCAGCGGCCCGAAATCCCAGACGAATATCTGGCTTTGCAGCCAAATGGCTGCGGCGGCTCCGACCACCAGCCCGGTGGCAAGGCGCTCGGGCACCGGATGCCATGCCAGAGCCGACAGGATTAGGAATATGCCGGCAGTCCCCGCCACGACGATTCCCGCCACCGGCCACGCAACGGCCGACAAGTCGAATTGGATTTCGCCGACATTGCCCCAATACAGTGCAAGAGGCGCCACCACGAACAGCATGAACGGCCCAAGGGCCGCGAATGCCAAGCGCTCGCATCTCTTTTGCCACTTGGCTTTTGTACGGCCTGTCATCCGCGTCCTTATCCCTTAATATATATGCCTCGCGGTAGTCGCAACGTGTCCGCCGCCTCCCCCTGTTGCCACCAGGCGCGACTTGACGTGCGCGCTTTTGGATTTGTTTTGCGGGGAGGGCTTCATGCTTGAACTTTTAGGTTTTCATAAAAGTTATGGCATTTGCCGGCCGGCGTCAATATCCATTTCCATCCCGGATTTCTCCCGTCGAATTCCGTGTTCAATTTGGGCGGGATATGGTTCAATGCGGATATGGCACGAATCAAGTTGGATATGGATGCGACGCGGCTCACGTTTCACACGGATTTGAGCGTCCGGATTACGGACATCAATTACGGGCGGCATCTGGGCAACGATGCGATGCTGGGGCTGTTGCAGGAGGCGCGGCTTCGCTTTTTGGCTCAGGCGGGCTTTTCCGAGGAGGATATCGGCGGGGTGGGGATGGTGATGGGCGACGCGGTGGTTCAATTCAAGGCGGTGGCTTTTTATGGGGATGAATTGAGCGTGGGGGTGGGGCTTCAGGATGTGGAACGGCGCACGTTTGATTTGGTGTATCGGGTGGTGCGCAAGGGCGACAACGCCGTGGTGGCTTTGGCCAAAACGGGCATGGTGGCCTACGACTATCGCCAGAATCGTCTGGCCCGGGTGCCGGATGTTTTTCTGGAGAAAATGGGAGTGAAGCAGGCATGAAAGTGGCGCTGGTTCAGATGAATCCGACGGTGGGCGCGGTGGCGGCCAACGCGGCTAACATTGTGCAATTCGCGCGGGATGCGGCCACGGCGGGGGCGGCGGTGGCGATTTTCCCGGAGATGGCCTTGAGCGGGTATCCGCCGGATGATTTGGCGCTGCGCCCGCGCTTCATGGATGCGGTCATGGCGGAATTGGAAAAACTTGCGGCAGATTTGCCGGCGGATTTGCTGGTGGTGGTGGGTACGCCCCTGCGGGAGGGAGAGCAACTTTTTAACGCGGCGGCGCTGTATCACGGCGGGCGGCAAGTCGGGGTGGCGCGGAAGATTCAGTTGGCGAAATACGGGGCTTTTGACGAGCGGCGGATTTTTACGCCGGGAACAACGCCGCTGATTCACGAGTTCGGCGGGTTGCGCTGGGCGATTCAAATTGGCGAGGATTCGTGGTGGCCGGAGCGCACACCGCAGGCGGCCGGTCTGAAGGGCAAATGCGACGCGGTGTTGCATCTGGCGGCGAGTCCGTATTGCCGGGATGGCGAGCTGGAGCGCGAACGCATGGCGTGTTCGGCGGCGGCGGCCGCGGGTGCGCCGTTGTTGTGCGTCAATCTGGTGGGCGGGCAGGATGAGCTTGTGTTCGACGGTTGCAGCGCGGCGGTGGACCCCGAGCGGGGGATTGTCGCGCGCGCCGGCCTTTTTCGGGAGGGGGTGCTCATCGCGGAGCTGGCGTCGGCGGGAACGGGCTGGGCGTTGGTTCCGGGAACGGTTGCGGAGCGGCCCGCCGCGATGGCGGTTGTGTATGAGGCATTGGCCGTCGGTCTGCGGGACTACGTGAATAAAAACAATTTTCCGGGGGTGATTATCGCGCTGTCCGGCGGGCTGGATTCGGCGTTGGTGGCGGCGATTGCCGTGGATGCGCTGGGGCCGGAGCGGGTGTTTGGCATGACGCTGCCATCGGCGATTACCTCGCAGGAAACGTTCGCGGACGCGCTGGATTTGGCGCAGCGGCTGGGCATTCCGTGTTTGGAAATTCCGATTGCGCCGGCGGTGGAGGCACTTTGCAAGTCCACGCGGAAGGCTTGCGCGGACGTGAAATGGGCGGAGCCGCTGCCGAACCATTTAGTGACGGAGAATTTGCAGGCGCGGGTTCGCGGGGTGCTGGCGATGGCGCTTTCCAATTGCTATGGCTACATGGTGCTGGCCACTGGCAACAAGAGCGAAATGTCCACCGGCTATACCACGCTCTACGGCGATATGTGCGGCGGATTCGCGTTGATTAAGGATGTTTTCAAAACAACGGTGTTCGAGCTGGCCCACTGGCGCAATCGGCAATCGGAGGTCATCCCGCCCAGCACGATTGCGCGCCCGCCTTCGGCGGAGCTGAAGCCGGATCAGCGTGATTCGGACTCCCTGCCGCCCTACGATGTGCTCGACCCCATTTTGGAGCGCTATGTGGAGCGGCAGATGCGGGTGGCGGATATTGTGGCGGACGGGTTCGATGAACAAACCGTGCGCAAGGTTGTTCGGCTGGTGGATCGCAGCGAGTACAAACGGCGGCAGGCCGCGCCGGGTGTCAACATCACGCCGAAAGCTTTTGGGCGCGACCGGCGGCTGCCGATTACCAACGGCTTCCGCGAATAAAGGAGTGACGTTCGCCAAAAAACGCGCATAGTACGCAACGTTGGAGACAAGTATGGCCACGCCCATCATCATTGAGAATCTCACCAAACGCTTTGGCACGAAAACGGTGCTGGAGCGCGTGAACCTTCACATCGCGGCGGGGGAATTGTTTTTCCTGCTGGGGCCGTCCGGTTGCGGCAAAACGACGTTGCTTCGCGCCGTGGCGGGCCTGAACGAGCCGGACGAGGGCCGCATTCTGGCCGGCGAGCGCGATGTTACCCACCTGCCGCCGCATCAGCGCGACATGGGCATGGTTTTTCAAAGCTATGCGCTGTGGCCGCACATGACGTTGCGCGAAAATGTACTTTTTGGTCTGGAGATGCGCCGGGTGCCCAGGGAGGATGCCAACGAGCGCGCATTGCGCGCGCTGGAGCTGGTCAAGCTGGCGGATCGCGCCGACTCCAAGCCCAACGAGCTGTCCGGCGGCCAGCAGCAGCGCGTGGCTTTGGCGCGGGCGCTCGTGATTGAGCCGCAATGTCTGTTGCTGGATGAGCCGCTTTCCAATCTGGATGCCAAGTTGCGCCTGGAAATGCGCACGGAAATCCGGCGCATTTGCAAAACGGCCGGACTCACCGCCATTTATGTGACCCACGACCAGAAAGAAGCGCTTTCGATTGCCGACCGGCTGGCCGTGCTGGACCAGGGACGCTTGTTGCAGATTGGCACTCCGCAGGATGTCTATGCCCGCCCCGTCAGCCGGTTTGTGGCGCAATTCATTGGCGAAACCACGTTTATCGAAGGGCGGGTGAGCGCCGTGCAGGCGGGGCTGGTGAAAGTGACCACCGCCGCGCAAACCTGGCATGCCGCCGCCGATGCGAACATCGCGGTTGGCGCGACGGTGTGGCTGTCCATCCGACCCGAAACGGTGCAGTTGTATGTGGACCGCACGGATGGCCCCAACGTGTTTGCCGCCGATTTGCACGACACCATTTATTTGGGCGAAGTGGCCCAGCATCAAGTCGCGCTGCCCGGCGGCGTTTCGCTGAAGGCTTTGGAAACGCGCCCGAAATTGATTGCGCGCGATCAGCAACGCGAGGCCGTGCGCATGTATGTGGACCCGCAGGACATTCGCGTGCTGACCGAGTAGTGATGAACACGGAATCCATTTGAGGCATGGCTCGCAACTTGTCCATCCTGTTGGCGTTGGCGGTGATTTTGGCGTTGCCGTTTATGTTTCGCCAGGAGACCGGCGTGCGTGAATGGCGCGCGGGTGATCCGGTGCTGGTGGTGATTACGCCGATGAACGAGGCCATTCGCCACGAGTATGCGCTGGCGTTTTCGCGCTGGCATGAGGCCACCTACGGTTCGCCGGTCAAGGTGGACTGGCGCAACATCGGCGGCACTACGGAAATCGCGCGCTACTTGACCAGCGAATTCACCGCCGCTTTTCGCGCGTGGTGGACGGGGCAGGGCCGCCCGTGGCGTCGCGACGCCGCCAGCATCATTTTGGATGGCTCCTTCCGCCCGGAGCAAAAGCCTGCGGATGTGTCGGCGGAGGATTGGGCGGAACGGGTCGCGCTGCATCAAGCCTTTCGCACCACGGATGATCCCCGCGAGTTCACCAGTCAACTGGACATGTATTTCGGCGGCGGCGCATTCGATGCGGAAAGTTCGGACCGCCAAGGGTTTCTGGTTCCCGTCTGGCCGGTCGGCGAAGAGCCGCCGGACTTGTTCACGTCGTCGGCGACGGGCGCGGAGCTGATTCCCACGGGTTTAAGCGGTGAAGTTTGGCGCGCGCCAAACTGGTATGGCACCACCTTGAGCACCTTCGGCATTTGCTACAACCGCGACCGGATGAATGCGCTGGGCATCACGGAAGCGCCGACTCAATGGGAAGATTTGGCGGACCCGCGCTGGTTTAGGACGCTGGGGCTGGCCGATCCCACCAAGAGCGGCAGCATCGCGAAAGCCTTTGAAACCATTGTGCAGGTGCAGTGTCGCCGAGCCGTCGTGGAAGCTGGATTTGGAGAACAGGTCGCCGAATATGAAGCGCGGATTGCGGCCGCCGGCCTGCCGGCGGGGCAAGTGCCGCCGGAGGTGCCCGCGGAGTATCAAGCGGCGGTCGAGCGCGGCTGGGCGGCGGGCATTCGCCTGTTGCAGGCTTTGGGCGCCAACGCGCGCTACTTCACGGACAGCGCCAGCAAAGTGCCGTTGGATGTGGGCATGGGCAACGCGGCGGCGGGCCTGTGCATTGATTTCTACGGTCGCTTCGAGGCGGAGGTCAGCAACGGCGGACGCCCCGACGGAGCCATGGCTTATCTGACGCCGCGCGGCGAATCGGGGGTGGGGGCGGACCCCATTTCCATTTTGCGCGGCGCGCCCCACCGCGACATCGCCCAGCGCTTTGTGGAGTTTCTCTTGAGCGAGGCCGGCCAGAAAATATGGTGCTATCGCCCCGGCGAACCCGGCGGCCCCGAAAAATATGCTCTGCAACGCCTGCCCATTCGCCGCGATTTTTATCCATCCGAGGAGCCGGAATTCCAAGCCGCCTATGAGCGCCATCGCCCGCATTTCACTTACGACTTGGGTACCCCGACAACGGACGCCTATTTGCTCGCCGCCGAATATGTTTATTATCCGCGCTGGACCGCGCGTCACTTCGGCTTGTTCCGTGATTTGGTGCGGGCCATGTGTCTCGATTCGGGCAAGGAATTGCGCGAGGCTTGGGCCGCCATTTGGGCGGCGGGCGGGCCGGAGAAATGCCCCGAGGCCATGGCCGCCTTTCAGCGCTTGCCACAACAACCGGAGCCGCTGACATGGGTCCGCGGGATGCGCATGACGAAAGAATATGACCGCTTGGATTTGTTGCGCGAATGGACCAACCAATACCGCGCGCAATACGCTGAAGCCGCGCGATTGGCCCGCGCCCGTGCCGCGGAGGTGATCCCATGAAACCGCGCGTGGCCTGGCTGGTTTTCGGTTGCACAACCCTCATTCTGGGCGCCCTCTTTTTCTGGCCGCTGGGGCGCGTGCTGGCCGGCGGATTCTGGGTGGACGGTCATTTAACCGCGCGTTATCTGTTCGGCGTCTTTCAAAATCCGGTTTATGTCGAAGGGTTGCTCAACAGCCTGAAGATTGCGCTGGGAACGACGGGGCTGGCGATGGTCGTGGCCCTGCCGCTGGCCTGGCTGGCCAATCAGTTTGATTTTCGCGGCAAGGCGGCCTTTTCCGCGCTGGTGCTGGTGCCGATGATTCTGCCGCCGTTTGTGGGGGCGATTGGCTTCCAGCAGATTTTCGGCGCCTATGGTCTCGTCAATACGCTTTTTGGTTTGGGCGCGCGCGACTGGCTGGGCGGGGGGCAATATGTCGGCGTGGTTCTGCTGCAAACGCTTTCGCTGTATCCCATTTTATATCTGAATGCCGTTGCCGCGCTCGCCAACATTGATCCGGCCATGGAGGAGGCCGCCGCCAACCTCGGTTGCACGCGCCTGCGCCGCTTTTTCCGCATCACGCTGCCCCTGATGATGCCGGGCTTGTTCGCCGGCGGCACGCTGATTTTCATTTGGAGCTTCACCGAGCTGGGCACACCGCTCATCATGAACTACAACCGATGCGCGTCGGTGCAAATCTACGACTCGCTCAAGGAAATTGGCTCTCATCCGTTTCCCTACGCCCTCGTGGCGGTGATGCTTGCCGCCAGCGTGGGCCTCTATGCCCTCAGCCGGGCGCTTTTCGGCGGGCGGGCCTACGCCATGCAAAGCAAGGCCGCCACGCAAGCCACCACCCGGCAACTCCACGGCTGGCGCGGCCTGCTGGCCGCCGCTCCCTTCGCGCTGGTGATTGGCTTGGCGCTGCTGCCGCACTTCGGCGTGGTCTTGACCAGTTTCGCCGCGCCCGGAAGCTGGTATCAAACCGTCTTGCCCGGCGAATGGACCGGCCAAAACTATCTCGAAGCCCTCGGCCACGACATGACCATCAGCAGCATTCGCAACAGCCTGCTGTTCTCTTCCCTTGCGGTCGGGTTCGATATTCTCTTTGGCATCGCCATCGCCTTTGTCGTCGTGCGCTCCACCATCCGGCTGCGCGGGTTGCTGGACGCGCTTGCCATGATTCCGCTCGCCGTTCCGGGGCTGGTCATGGCCTTTGGTTTCATTGCCGTCAGCTCCTGGCTCTCCAATCTGCCCGCCATGGCCGACTCCGACTGGTGGCCGCGGCTGGTGGATGTGCGCGTCAATCCGACGCTCTTCCTTGTGCTCGCATACTCCGTGCGACGCCTGCCCTACATGGTGCGCAGCGCTGTTGCCGGCTTGCAGCAAACGAGTGTCACATTTGAAGAAGCCGCCGGAAATCTGGGCGCGTCGCCGCTGGTTACGTTGCGGCGAATTACGTTGCCGCTGATTGTTGCCAATCTGATTGCTGGGGCGCTGCTGACGTTTGCGTTCAGCATGCTGGAGGTTAGTGATAGCCTGATGCTGGCGCAGCAGAGCGAGTATCGGCCGATTACAAAGGCGATTTTTGAGTTGTTCCAGTTGTTGGGGACGGGGCGGTATGTTGCGGCGGCGCTGGGGGTGTGGGCGATGGCGTTTTTGACGGCGACGCTGATTGGGAGCAGTCTGTTGTTAGGCAAGAAGCTGGGGGCTGTCTTCCGCGTGTAACGGTGGGGCTGGCGGGGCGGGGTGGATGGTGGGCAGCGGGGGAGAAGAAGGGAGAGGATTTCTTTTGCATTGGGGCGGCGCGAAAACCAAGGGTCTCTTTTTCGTTCTGGCGCGTCGCTGCCGACCACTCGCGGACATGAGTCCAGCGAGGGTCGGCTTCAACGCGCCATCTTCGAAAAATAGCCGCCTTATTTTCGCGTGAAAACCCCGCCCCAATGATAAAAGAAATCCTCTGCGCCACGTCCTGCGGACGGCGGGCAGAGGAGGGGGGAAAGGGTTCAGGGTTCGGGGTTCAGGAAGGCACCGAAGGGGTGGCAAGGGGGGATTGTAGATGCGCCCGTTGGGCGCATTGGTTCGGAGGGGAACGGAACAGCCTCTGCGCTCGGCGAGCGCAGCTACAGTTCGGCGGCGAGACGCCGCCGGTCCCTTGTGAATGGCGAATTGTTTTTCGTTTGCGTCGTTTGCGTTGAAAAGGTTTTGGTTTTTTCCTGACCTCCGACCTCTGCTTTCTGAACTCTTCCCCGCCCTCTCTCAAACACTCTAATGGTTAATTAACCATGGAATGTTGAGAGTTGAAATGCCTGATTTTAAAGGGTTTTCTTCACATGGGGGGCTGTTTAATACTTAACAAACTTTGTAATTTTTCGCTATAACCATTTGCCGCCCAGTAAATTACAACTTTCTCAAAACGCGACCCAAAAATCCGCTTTTTCAAACTTCTAAAAAAAAATGAGCGTATTTGCCCCATTTTTTTGGGTTTTCAGTTTTTTCGTTGGCGTTTTTTCCTCTCTCGCCAGCGTTTGGCCGGGGATAGAGGGAAAAACGGACTGAAGCGGACGGCTATTTTTGCAAGGCGAAATTGCCGTTGTCGAGGGCTCCTAACGCCCATTGGCCGGTGTAGGAGGTCGCGTTGGCATTTACCCGGCCATCCATGTCCATCGTGATGTCGCTGCCGCGAACCGCCAGTTGCAGCCGCAGACGATTTCCGTCAAGGCGACCCGCTGCCTGTCCGGTCTGACCGCCGAATCCGTCTCTGGTGAGATAGAACTGACCGGTCACCACGTCCCCAGCCTGGCGCAGATCCAGCTCCATATGGCCGTTTCCTTCCCTGCTGGTGATGACTCCGTTCCATTCGCCGGCCACGGAAAGGGCGGCACCGGGCGCCGGTTCATTGGGGGCAGCGTTCGGAGCTTCGGCGCCCCGCCGCCGGCATTGTTTTCTGCCGCACCTCCACCGGCATCGGCTTCCGCCGCGGGCGCCTCGTTGTTTTTGTTATCGTCGTCATCGCATCCGGCCAACGCGGCACACGACAATGCCACCGCCAGACTTATTCCCCATCGCCAATCAGCCTTTCGCAACGCAGTTTTCATGTTGCAACCTTTCCGGGACGTTGTCCGTCCCACGGCAGTTTATATTCCTGTGCCCCGCCTCCGCGCAAGTGCCATTTTTGACCGTGCTTCAGGCAAAAAAAACGCCAGGGAACACGGGGTTCCCTGGCGCTTGGCGCGGTGCGCGGATTACTTGGCCGGCGCTTCGGTCTTGGCGTACTCGATGGCAAAGCTGGCGTAGAACGCGGTAGCTTTAATCAAGTCGGCAATATCAATTTCCTCGTTCGGGAAGTGGGCGAAGCGCTCATGGCCGGGGCCCAAGCCGATGACGGGGATGCCGAACATGCCGCAAATGGACACGCCGTTGGTGCTGAAAACCCAGTTGGAGACGACGGGTTCTTCGCCCAAGGCATTCTTGAACGCGGTGACCGCGCTGGTGACTTGCGGGGTCGTTTTTTCAATGTGCCAGGTGGGGAAATACTTCTTGGTGGGATAGGTCAGCCCGGTCCAGCTCGGCACGGCGTATTCCAGCACGCGGATGATGGCGTTGGCTTTCTGCACGCTCGGCAGGGCCTTGAGTTCGGCCACGCTGGTTTCCTCGTTTTCGCCCGTGGTGAGGCGGCGGTCGAGGTGAATGGTGCAGCTATCGGCCACGGCGCACAGGCTCGGCGATGTGGAGCGGATGTGGCTGATGGTGACGGTGCCTTTGCCGAGGGGCTCGACGGGCGGCAGGCTCTCGTTGAGCTTCTCAATGTCCTTGATGATGTCGGCCATCTTGTAGACGGCGTTTTCGCCGCGCTCGGGAGCGGAACCGTGGCAGGAAATGCCCTTGGTTTCGATTTCGATTTCCATGCGGCCGCGGTGCCCGCGATAGATTTGCAGGCTGGTAGGCTCGGTGGAGACAACCATTTCGGGGCGCAGGACGTTTTCCTTGACGATGTACTGCCAGCAGAGGCCGTCGCAGTCTTCTTCCTGCACGCTGGCGACCACCCAGATGGTCAGGTTTTCGGGTACCATGTTCAATTCCTTGAGCATGGCGATGGCGACGATGGAGGTGATGAGACCGCCTTTTTGGTCGGTGACGCCGCGGCCATAGACTTTGCCATCCCGGACTTCGGAGGGATAGGGCTTGCACTTGGTCCACAGGCTGATGTCGCCGATGTCCACGGTGTCGCAGTGGCCGTCAAAAGCAATCACGCGGGGGCCGTTGCCGATGCGCCCGAGCAGGTTGCCCATGCCGTCAATGATGACTTCCTCGTAGCCCATGTCTTTCATGGCTTTTTCGAGGAACTTGACGACTTCGCCTTCCTGGCTGCTGGTCGAGGGAATCGTGGCGGCGTCTTGGAGGAATTTGACGATTTTGTCTTCCCGCTTTTTGGCTTCGTTATATAGAACTGAACTCATGTATTTTCTCCTTCTTTGTTGATGCGTCTTATCGTTTATTGAGGTTTACAGGTCTTTCAGCAAACCGGTTCCTTCGTTGAACTCGTTGATGAGCTGGTCCCATTCGGCGAGTTGCGCGGAGTCGAAAACGGCCTTCCAGAAGTCTTCTTCCCAGAGGGCGCGCAGCTCTTCGGAGGTGCGGCCCTGCTGCTCGACCCACGTGAAATACTTGAAGTTGTGGAGGGACTTGCGGTCGAAGTAGGTCAACTCGCGGAAGGACGACGGGATGGCGGCTTCGAGGTAGCGCCCGTAGTGGCGGGCGGCCATGTCGGTGGTGTAGGGGCCGTGCTGTTCGGCCATTTCCACGAACCGCGAGCCGTAGAGGTCCATCGAGTCCGTCAGCGGGAAGAAGATGACATCGCGGCCGTCCATATCGTAGTAGCGCGCGGCCCAGATGGCGCTAATCAGGTTGCAGATGCCGGAGATGCCCGCAGCGGAGAGGCCGGCGATTTCTTCATCGCTGACGCCCTGTTTGCGGAGGTAGTCGCGGCCGACGTCTTCGTTGAAGAGGCGGAGGAGCTGCATGACCTGCTCGTCATCCACGGCCGCAATCGCGTCGGTGTTGCGCACGTTGTGTACCCAGGGGATGTGCTTGTCGCCGATGCCTTCGATGCGGTGCGCGCCAAAGCCGAACTGATAGAGGGTGGGGCATTGGAGCGCCTCGGATGCCACCACGCGGATGGCGGGGTGCTGCGTGCGCAGGTAATCGCCGGCGGCGATGGTGCCGGCGGAGCCGGTGGCGCTGATGTAGGCCGCCAGCTTGGTGTCGTCCGTCTTGAAATACTTCTGATAGATTTCCTCAATGACGGTTCCGGTCATGTTGTAGTGCCAGATGGAGTTGCCGAGCTCCTCGAACTGGTTGAAAATAACAATTTTGTCGCCGCGTTCGCGCCGCAGCTTCCAGCACATGTCATAGATTTCCTTGACGTTGGATTCGGTGCCGGGGGTGGCGATGATTTCATCGGTGTTGATGCTGCGCAGCCACTCGAAGCGCTCCTGGCTCATGCCTTCGGGCATGATGGCAATGGCCGGGCACGCCAACAGCGCACAGTCGAAGGCGCCGCCGCGGCAATAGTTGCCGGTGGACGGCCAAACCGCTTTTTGGGCGGTGGGGTCGAAATTTCCGCTGACCAGCCGCGGGACCAAGCAGCCGTAGGCCGCGCCGACCTTGTGCGAGCCCGTCGGGAAATAGCGGCCGAGGAGGCCCACGATTCGGGTGTCCACGCCCGTGATTGCCTTGGGAAACTCAAACCAGTTGCCATCGCCGAATCCGCCGGTTTTCGGGTCGTTTTTCCACGTAATGCGGAAGAGGTTGAGCGGGTCAACGGCCTGCAAATCAATTTTTTTGAGCTTTTCTACAATTTTCGCCGGGATGAGCTTGGGGTCTCGCTGCTGGGCGAAGGTGGGCAGGATGATGTTGCGCTCTTTGGCGCGCTGGATGGTGCGGTCAAGGACTTCACGGTTGATTGAGGAAATAATCTTCATTCAGTTTTTGCTCCTATAGGGGTCTAGGGTAGATAATTGGTCGAAAGCGTGGGAATTATTATCAATGGCGTCAAGTAAAATACCGCGCGCGGGGTTAATCGTTTTACCCCGCGCGGCGCGCACACGACCCACCTGAGAGAAGAAAAGCCAGGGATTTTTTACTGCCAAGCGCTCGCGAACGTTACGGGTCAGCGGCCCCCGACACCTTGTGGCGGGGGCGCTGGGTCTGTTTATTCGACTCGGTTTGTTTCCGTCTTTTCCACGATCTCTTCAGTAATAATGCCATCCCTGAATCGTTGCGAGCGGAGCAACTCAAAACGCCCATCGTTCATCCTGTATTCTTGCCTGAGATAGGTTTCGGGGCCTCCCCGTGAATAAAAGGTGATAAGCGGGGCCGTATTGCCTGATGCAGACAAATGAAAGGATCCCTGAAGGGTCGCCACCTCTTTCCACTCACTTTTGATTTCAGATAAGAATACATAAAATCTTCCGGAGGTTCCTCGGAATCGCTGTACTTCGAGCACATATTCATTGTTCCCATCACCATTCAGGTCAATTTGAAATCCGTTGATATGCTCAGGGGTCCTGTGGCCTGATGCTGGATCGGTTTCCGGGTTTTCGATATAGGGCCGCATAATTGCCCCGACCTGTGGCGGCAAGTTGGTCACAGTATATCGGGTGGGCTTTACGGTAACTGTGTCGAAATATGAATTTGAAACAGCCAGAAAGGCCGTACATTCGGGCGTTCCATTTGCCCATGCGGGCGTTGCGCAAAGGACCATAATTACGGCTATAAGCCATTTCATTTGTTTAACTCCATTTCTTTAGTCGAACGTCCGCATTCTCCGGGAGGCTCACTTTATACGCCGCATGCAACAATGCCTTGTGTGACCTTTTACTCATTGTCCCCTGAAATCCGGCAGCTTCAGCATGCCTATGATGACGGTAATGGCGACCATAATGAATAATATATGGGCAGCGGTATAAAGCTTGGAAAGTCGCGCCGTGTTCCAGTTCCGAACACAATAAATAACTCCACACGTTCCGGCGACTAGCGCCAGCGGTGCGGCGATGAGCCATGTCAGGACTATAGCCGCGGCGGTGTTTGAGTGGATCTGATAACCAAGTCGAGTAGATAGGTATAGCCATCCAAATGAGGCGATCATCCATCCGCCGGGCATGAGCATCGTTATCTGCAGGCGTGTGTTCATCCGGCTTGTTTGTTTTTCATTATTCTGGTCTTGAGCATATGCACGTTCGTATTTGCGGCATGGTGTTGAGTGTTTGGTCCATCATGGGTGTCGACACGTTCACCGCATGGTTGCTTTGCATGTGTCGTTTTTTCTGCCTGACGTCACGGGTCACCCCCGGCCTGCCTCGGCGCGGGGCAGGGTGCGACCGATTGTTCGATCAACCTTTCATTAAATGTGTTACCGCCCTAATTAACTTTTCAATAAATATGGCGACGATAGAAGTTCCTGCCAGTAAGATTGCTATTGGCAGTACAACAAGCCCTTTTAGGCTGGAGGAATCGCCGAAGAATTCCCAGTACATGACAACCATGCATGTTGATATGAGAGTCGCTGCCGAAAGTAATGCTATTAAAAGCCAATTATGTTTTTTCACGGCGGAAATTATCGCGGCTGGCCAGATCAGGGCGCATGCTATTCCCATAAGTATTAGAAATCCAAGTGATGTTGAATCACATAGAACAGCATTGAAGGTCATGTAGCAGGCGATCCATAGAGCCGATGCCAGTGTTATTAAAGAAACAATAATGAAAATTGCCGTTCTATTGGTGAGGTTCATTGATATTTCTTATCCAACGTCACAAATCAGGCACCGGTGGAACGCCGGTAGCCTGCATTTGTTTATTCGGCATTTGTCTGTATTTGCCAAATGAATCTTCCAGGCAGGGATTATCTCGAAGAAGATCGTCGACGGTCTTTGGGGCGTACTTTTGCATCAAGACAAACACTGCTCGCGCAAGTTCCGGCGAATTCGCGACTATTTCTTGTCTTGGTTCGAAGGCCTCGTCCAACAGCGTAACCGTCTTCCCGTCGGCATTGATGCTCAGAATTCCAACCCAATGCAATTTCTTGTCTACCAACACTACTTGGGCAAGATGTCCGCACATCAAAATGAAATCGTCAACTTCCCGCTGTTTTAGACTTTGGATAAGCGGGACAATGTGATCCAAGTCCTCCTGCTCGCTAATCTCACAATAAGTAGTTGGATTCACAACCACGCGACGAGGATAATGATATTCGTCATCAATGAAGACCCATCGACCGATTAGTACTGCATAGATCTGGTCCGGCTCCAAGCGAGCAACACAGTTCTTCACCTGTGGATACGTGGTGCAGCCCACACAGGTTGCAACGAAACTCAGTATGGCTATTTGTCGCATCATATTAGTCATGCTGACTGAACGGCTAGATGTGGGTGCCGGGGGGGATGACGGCGTTTTTGGGGATGACGATGACGCCGTTTTGCACGGTGTATTGGTCGGTGACCGTGTCCGTTTTGCCTTCGGGTGTGATGTAGCAGCCGTCGCCGATGCGCGCGTTTTTATCAATGATGGCATTGCGGATGAAGCAATCGCGTCCGACGCCCATCGGGATTTCTCCGGCGGGCAGGTTGTCGGGGTCGTAATAATCCGCGCCCATCATGACGGTATGCTCCAGCACGCTGCCTTCGCCGACTTTGGCGCGCACGCCGATGATGGAGCGCAAAATGCGGTGTCCGGAAATGATGCAGCCTTCGCTGAGCAGGGCGCGGTTCAAGTCGCAGCCGTTAATTTTGGAGGGCGGCAGGTAGCGCATGTGGGTGTAGAGCGGCGCGGTCTTGTCGTACAAATTAAATTGCGGCAGGGATTCGGCCAGTTCCATGTTCGCTTCCCAGAATGCGCGGACGGTTCCGATGTCGCGCCAGTAGCCGTTGAACAAGTAGCGATATACGGCGCGATTCTCGATGGCGGCGGGAATGATGTTTTTGCCGAAGTCTTTTTGGTCGTTGTCGAGCAGCTCCAGCAAGACGGGTGTGTTGAAGACATAGATGCCCATGCTGGCCAGATAGCGCTCGGTCTTGACGCCGGGTTCGCGCAATTCGTCCAGCAGCGGGGTGTCGCCGGGTTTTTCCACGAAGCGCACGATGCGGTCGTGTTCATCGGCCTGCATGATGCCCAGCGCGCCGGCTTCGCGGCGCGGCACCGGCTTGGTGCAGACGGTCACTTCGGCCTTGTTCTGGATGTGGGCGTCCAGCACGTTGCGGAAGTCCATTTGATAGAGCTGGTCGCCGGAGAGAATCAGAATGTAATCCGGCTCGCGGTCGAGCACGTAGCGCATGCTTTGGCGCACGGCGTCGGCTGTGCCTTGGAACCATGTTTCGCTGCTGGGTGTTTGCTGCGCGGCCAGAATGCGCACGAATCCGCTGTGAAATTGGTCGAACACATACGTGTTTTGCACGTGCTGATGCAGCGAGACGCTGTTGAATTGCGTCAGCACATAAATTCGGCGGAAGCCGCTGTTGATGCAGTTGCTGACGGGGATGTCCACCAGGCGATATTTTCCCGCAATCGGCACCGCCGGCTTGCAACGGTCCCGCGTCAAAGGTTGCAACCGTTTGCCTTCACCACCACCCAGAATCACACATACGACTTTCATATTTCCCTCTTGGTCGCCGCCTCTGGCGGCATCCTCTCTTTGCAATATCCAATTTCAAGCCAGTCAAATCAAGTCAAATTGCTCCGCTATTTTACTAAATTTGCCCCGTGTCCGGCTTTAGCCGCCTCCCGGCCGCCGGAAAAAGGGTTTTCATCCGCACCTTGCATCCCGGGGCGGCGTTGTCCTATCATGCGCCCATGATGAAATCGTTATCCATCGCCGCCTTGGCGGCCGCCATCTTGACCTGCGCCTGGGCGCCCGGCGCGGGCGCGCGCCCCGTGCCCGTGAATGGCGTTTTGCTCGACAGCTATGCCGCCATCGTGAACCAAAAGGTCATCACGGTCGGCGATGTCTTCGCGTACATGCAGCCGTTGCAGGAGCAATTGACCGCGCAATATGCCGGCCGGGAGCTGGAAGAACAAATCGTGGCGCAATTTGACCGCGCCCGCGACGCGCTCATTGAGTCGGAATTGATTCTGCAGGATTTCGCCGCGCAGGGCGGGGTGCTGCCGGACCGCGCCGTGGAAAACCACATCAATACGGTCATTCACGAGCGCTACAACAACGACCGCTCCGCGTTTATGCAAGCGCTGGCCGCCGAGCGCCTGACGTTTGTGGAGTGGCGTCAGCAGTTGAAGGATCAACTCGTGGTGCAATATCAGCGCCAGCGCGAAGTGCAGTCCAAAATCCTCATTGCGCCGATGGACCTCCAAAAGGCTTATGAGGAGCGAATCGCCGATTTCAGGACGCCGGAAACTATTCGTCTGCGAACGTTCGCTTTGCCGCTCGATAAGGCGGCGGCCGCCAAAAAGTTCGCCCAAAAACTTCGCGAGGAAAAAATCACGCTCGAACAGGCCGCCGAGCAGGCGCAAATGACCGACGCCCAGGAATGGATTCCGACCAGTGATTTGAACGAGGCCATCCGCGAGACCGTTGCCAAGTTGCGCAAGGCCAAGGACGTGGCCGACCCCATCGAGCTGGGCGACCAGCTATATGTCATTCAACTGGTGGGCCGCCGCCCCGCGCGCACCCGCCCGTTCGCCGAAGTTGCGCCGGCCATCGAGCGCGACCTGCGCCGCGCTGAAGCGGAACGCCTGAGCCGCATCTGGCTCGACTCGCTCCGCGCCAAGTATTACGTCCAGATTTTTTCGCATAACCTGCTGGATTAAGGCGCGTCCGTGAAAACCATCGCCATTGGCATCACCGCCGGCGACCCCAACGGTATCGGCCCGGAAGTGGCCCTGCGTGCCGTCCGCGCCCGCCAGCCGGCGGGGCGTCGAATCGTGCTGATTGGCCATCGTCCGGTCTGGGAGCGCATGGCCCGGCAGCTCGGCTGCCCGTGCCCGCCGGAAATTGCCACTTTGGCCGCCCCGCTGCCCCGTTGCGCCACGTGGGACCCCGGCATGGCGCCCGCGCCGGCCCTTCACCCCGGCCAAATCCGCGCCGCCGCCGCCCGCGCCGCCTATTCCTACATATTGGGCGCTGCCGCCGCCGCGCAAAACGGCCAGTTGGATGCCATCGTTACCGCGCCCATCCACAAAGCCGCCTTCCAGCGCGCCGGCATTCGCGAAATCGGCCACACGGAATTGCTTGCGCGCCTTACCGGAACCCGGCGCTATGCCATGATGCTTTTTGGCGAGAAAATCCGCGTGGTTCTCGCCACCCGGCATTTGCCCCTGCGCGACGTGCCCGCCGCCCTCACGCAGGAGGTCGTCATTGAGGCCGTTGAGATGCTCGCCCGCGCGCTGCCGTGGATGGGCTTCACGCGCGCTCGCATCGGCGTTTGCGGACTCAATCCCCATGCCGGTGACGGCGGCGCGCTCGGCGACGAAGAACAACGCGTGATTGCCCCCGCGCTGGCCCGTTGCCGCCGCCGCGGGTGGAATGTCGCCGGTCCCATCCCCGCCGATGCCATTTTTTACCAGCATCTGGCCGGCCAGTACGACGCGGTTGTCGCCATGTACCACGATCAGGGGCTGGCCCCCATGAAAATGCTGTCCTTTGACTCCGGCGTCAATTTGACCCTTGGCCTGCCCATTGTGCGCACCTCGCCCGACCACGGCACCGCTTTTGACATTGCCTATAAAAATCAGGCCAATCCCGCCAGCACCTGCGCCGCCCTCGACTGGGCCGCCCGACTCGCCGCCCGTCCGAATCCCTGGGGACGTCCCAAGTAGAAAAATTCGGCCATTTGCATGACAAAACGCGGCGCTAATTGTATATTGGTTGACAAAAGAAAGAAAAATCACCCCCGTCCGTGCCGGAAAACGCACGCAGAAAGGAAAACCCATACCATGATTAGCAAAAAGATGGCCGACGCAATCAACGCCCAAATCAACCGCGAGTTCTTTTCGGCGTTTTTATATCTCGCCATGGCCCACGACGCCTATGACAAGGGCTTCAACGGCACCGGCAAATGGATGACCCTGCAATTCAAGGAAGAGCAGGAACACGCTTTCAAATTCGCGAAGTATTTGCAGGACCAGGGCGCGAAAGTGGAGCTCAGCGCCATGCCCGCGCCGAAACTCAAATGGCCGAGCATTCTCGCCATGTTTGAAGATGCTCTTGAGCATGAGAAGAAAGTTACTGGCTGGATTAACGACCTCAATACGCTGGCTATCAGCGAGAAGGATTATGCCACGCAAAGCATGCTGCGGTGGTTTATTGACGAGCAGGTCGAGGAGGAGGCGTCCTGTATGGAGGTTATCAACGCTCTGGAGATGAGCGCCAAGAGTCCCAGCGCGACCTACATGGTGGACCGGCAGATTGGGATGCGTGAGGAGGATTGAGTCGTTCGTAAGCGGTCTGACGCGGGAGGCAGCCCCTCCCGCGTTTTTTGTGGGCGGGTGGGGCGGAGGGTGGTGGGGGAGGCGGGGGTGTGTGAGTGTGGGCGATGGGGGAGGGCGGGAGAGGATTTCTTTTGCATTGGGGCGGCGCGAAAACCAAGGGTCTCTTTTCCGTTCTGGCGCGTCGCTGCCGACCACTCGCGGACATGAGTCCAGCGAGGGTCGGCTTCAACGCGCCATCTTCGAAAAATAGCCGCCTTATTTTCGCGCAACAGCCCCGCCCCAATGGCAAAAGAAATCCTCTGCACCACGT